>Ga0209603_1001122_pt1 | contig 28669 bp, 25 predicted proteins | sample COGITO_mtgs_1206_FD_184812 | JGI IMG/M metagenome (GOLD analysis project Ga0209603, IMG submission 184812) | Pelagic marine microbial communities from North Sea - COGITO_mtgs_120607 (SPAdes) (version 2) | ecosystem: Environmental > Aquatic > Marine > Epipelagic ... | reverse complement strand
ATATATCGAAGCGCCGTTTGGTAAAAACTGATTTGAATCTATACGATATTGCGCCACAGATTAGTATCCAGACTTCGCTTTCTTTTTGCTTTCTTTCTTCACTTTTGGATTAGTTTCAATTTCGACTTCATCATCGTCGTCTTCATCATCGTCGTCTTCATCATCATCTTCATCATCATCGTCTTCATCATCGTCGTCACTTTCGAAGATTGCTGCAACCAACTCATCATAACCTTCTTCTGTTGCAAATAATTCTTCAAGAGCTGCGCGATCTTCCTCAGATGCTTCTTCTAGGAAATCTTCAACTGCTTGTGTGATGTCAGCGGCGTGCTGTTCATAAACTTCCTCGTCTTCGCCGGGAGTATAACCCTTCCGATCAGCGAAGGAAGAATTTTCAACAGCTGCACGAATCTCTGCGTATCCTGGTCCTTCCATTGCAACAACGGTGTGCTTATTGATGAATTTCTCTTCATCACCACTACGTGGTTCATATTTTTCCAGAATCTCTAGTAGTCTATCCTTCATCGTTATCTCCAGCTTCTTCTGTATCTGTAGTTTTGTTAAAAATTGCCGAAGACACTGAATCATACTTCGCCTGCAAAGCAGAAACCAATTTAGATTCAATCGCGGCCGAGAACGCATCATATGTTTGATTCGGCTTCTCTGATACGGCCGCGGTAATAATGTTTGTAATATTCGTCACAATTAAACTCCTCTCAGTTATTTATAAATTACTTTTGTTCAGATTCTTCTTCGTTGTCTTGTTCTACTTCATCCGGTTGTTTATCTTCCGGTGGTTCTGGTTTTGGTTCTGGTTTTGATTCTGGTTCATCATCATCGTCACCTTCAAAATCCATATCAGCATCAGCATATCTCGGATCATTCTTTTCACTGGCAATCTGTTCATCAATACTTTTAATGTCTTCTTCACTTTGTTGAAGAATTTGTCGCCGCGTGTATTCGTGTGAGTAATATGTACCGATCGACTCTTCCATCTCTCGCAAAAGGCTTACTCTATCACGAAATATTTCCATTTGCTTTAGTTCATGAAAATAATTATCAATCGCGTAATCGTATTGTATTATATGTCGCCACTCTTTCCAATCATCAGGCGTACAAATACCCTTTAGTAACAACTGTTGTTCAAGAAGTTTATTAAACAGTTCGCTGAACTTATTTCTCAAACGAGTAATAAACTTAGAGAACTTTACTTCATCTCTTGTGATCTCAGTGGCACGACCTAATGAAAATGTAGAATCAGACTGTAAACGAGTAATTGGAACATTCAGAGACTTATACAAAAGATTCTGAAAATATTGTACATCTTCTATTTCACCGAGATTCTGACCACCTGGCAATGTAGTGATTTCTGTACCACGACCACCATCTCGTCTCGGTAACCAGAAATCCTCAAGCATCGTCATAAACTTACGATCATCTCGAACTTCACCCGTGCCTGAATCATACACAACTTTATTTTTAAACTTTGTCATGATGCTGTTTAGATACTGTTCTGCCTTTGCTTTTGGCAGTCCACCAACATCAACATAAAAAATTCTGCGTTCTGGTGCTCTTGATATACGATAGATAACAAGAGAGTCTTCCATAGATCGTAACTGATTCAATGGTCGAATCGCTTTATGCATATATGAAAGAATTAAATTATTGTCTGTTGCTTGTATACCACTGGTACAATAAGCAATTGAGTCTTTTGAAATCTTGATACCAGCTGACTGGCCAGAACCGCCGGTTGAATTTGATCGGTTCAAAAAACCTGCTGGATTGTAAATGTAATATTCTGCAACAACTTTTTCAACAGTCACATCTTGTGCTGTCTTTTCTTTTTTTACTTCACGAACTTTCTTGATATATCTTGGATCAATATAACGAAGTTCAATAATTCCTTTGTTTGGTTTACTTTCATCAATAATGACATGATAGTATAATCGACCATCAATGTACCACCGACGGAATATTTCGTAACTCAAATAATCAAACTCAAGTTTTTGTAATAATGTGGTAAACTCTTTACGGATACTGTTCTTAATGCTATCACTAACTTTTAGATTGTCGAGTACCAATTGAACAGTTTCTTCATCAGAATCTTCAACAATTGCTTCATTGCAAATATCTTGAACAGCGAGATCAACAATAGGATCCAATGCCATTGTTCGGTACTTGGTTACAAGTTCCGCTTCAGTTCTAACACTGCCGTCTAGATCAACATATGTACCATAAACTCCACCCGATGCAATGGTTAACGAACCATCGTCATTGGATGGAGGTACGAAAGAAACAACTTTCTCTTGTTCCTTTTCCTCTTTTTTTCTGTTAATTTGAAAACCAAATAAATCCATTATAATTCAACTCCGAATAAAAAAAGTGAGGGCATAAAGATATTTATGCCCCCATATGTGACGAAGTTTGCGCTCGATGGTATTAACTACCGGGAGCCATCACATCAAATGCCCATGTCACAGAATAAGTACCGATTGTATCAGTTGTATTCCAATCCAATTCAATAGTACCTACATCTGTTGGCCAACAACCTTCGAGTTTGTAAGAACGAAGCGCACTGCCTCCACCCTTACCATACAAGAAAACTTCTGCGTCAGTCTTATATGCTTCAAAGACTTCATCACGAGTATTACCAGCAGCAGAGTTAATTGCTTCTTGCCAATCCTCTAACTCATTTCGCAGAGCGAAGTCTTCTTCAATCATGAGCGTTGTTGTCCATTCGGCATATGTTCGATCGCCAGCAACTTTGATCTTACGACCAAAGTAAGGAACCTCAATTACTCCCATTGTCATTCCAGGAACTTGCGAGGCCTGACAAAGGAAGTTCATGGGATTACCTAATCGTGTGACTTGCACTTCGAACAGGGCAGGACGATACCCACCCGCTGCGATCGCGCCATTCTTAAATGATTCAATACTGAAAGCCATTTTTTATTCTCCTATTATTTTATCTATTTATTAAAATTGACCGATAACTTCGGAGAATTCTACGCCAGACCTAACAGCAACAAAGTTCAGCTGAATGAAGTTAATGGATCGAGCAGGTTTGATGTATATATCACCAATAAACTCATTGCGATCAACAACTTCTCCAGTATTGTTTGTTTCGTCACAGATTACAACAAAATCAGTAATACCACGACGACCCTGTACATTACGCAGGAACGGTGTCACTAGATTGACGAATGAAGCACGAGTAAATGAATCGTTGAACTCAAACAGAGTAAACTTAGCAGATGTCGCAATCGCCTTCTCAAGAACGATAAACAGACGACGAACATTGATCCGATCAAAGGCGGATGGTTTCGCCAGAAGAGTCTTGTCGCCGAATAATACAGTACCTTGTCCGGGGAAGTTGACAACTGGGTTTACACCATTTGAATAAAGTACATCGCGTTCTGCCTTCTTAGGATTCCAAGAAAGACGAAGAATGTTCTTTACTTGACCACGATTGAATCCAGCAGGTGACCACCACGCATCATTAGTGTCTGCGGTATATGCAGTCAAACCAGCAGTATCGCCGTTCAAAGGAACATACCGATATTGATCATTATACTTGTCATATTGATACTTGTATGCAGAATCAAGCACACCATAAGAAGTTGATCGAAGTGCATCTCTGAAAGCAAGGACCTGTTGCTCGGTGTCACCATAAGTCTGGTTGACAACATCAGCACGATCGGGCGAACAGAATACAAGACAGTCTTTTCGCGTTTCAGCAATGTTATCTATCAGATAGTTGGCAAGTTGTTGTCCTACAGAACCACCACGAGATTTGCCGGTGATGAGTAGAGAGATATCGATATCTTCTGCTGACTTATAATGGTCATATGCATTAATAACATCTCCAACCGCAATGTTGGTTTCGTTTTTGGTATCACGACCGCCAACAAATGACTTACTATAGGGTGCAGTGTTAGTGGAGGACGCTAAGTTATCAGAGGTTGCAGAAGCAGCGCCAGATATGTCGTGCCCGTACCAAACATATTCTGAAGTTGTATTCAAGACATCTTTATAGTAGTTATTTCCACCATCAAGAGTTTTCGCGTCAGTTGCGCGAGATAGTCCCTCATACACTTCAAGAGCAGTGCCAGGTATACCTGAAATCTTACCATCTTCATCATAAACAATAACGTGCATCTCATCTTGAGCGGCAGTGTTACCGTTTGCTAGTTGATAGGGTGATTGCTTGGGTGCTTTATTCACAAGACCAGCACCGCCCCAGAGTCTTCGTAGAGTTGTATCTGAGAAGTCAGAACTCAGAACAAATCGATCGCTGAAGTTGATAACAACAGTTGCTTCGCCGTTTTCTGATTCCTCGACCACTGTTTTATTGATAACACCGATTGAGGTGATCACTAAGTCCTGTTCACCTACAGAACTATTGCCTGCTCGAACTAAGTCATTTACAGCTAAAGTTCCGATTATTGTTGTAAGCGCGCCTGAACTTGAGTTCGCATCACCATTTGCCGTCGCACCGACAGAAATTGTAGCAGTGTTGGAACCAATTGTGAAAGCGATATTCGCTGTTTCAACGTGATCAGCAGTGTTTCCGCTGGTATTAGCAGACTGTACAGTCAATAGATTGGTGTTGCTACTAAAGGCAGCGGCACTGTCACATACTGAGATACGCAGAGAGTTACCGAGTTCTCCAGGATACTTTGCTACAAATTGAACATCTGAATCATAGTTGCCTTCCGCGGTAATATAGTCCTCATCATTCTTTGTGATTTGAGAGGCTAGGTTTGCAATATTGGTATTTGCAATCGCATTGAATGAATAGTTGGCATCAAAGACTTGAATGTCCGCTGCGGCAACACTGTTTGCAGTAGCAGCTACAGACAGTTCAAACGCGGTATTACTAGTAACCGATGCGACGGTTGCGTCAGCTGGTATACCTGGACCAAATACAGCATCTCCAACAGCGATGCCGGTTGTGTTACTAACAGTTACAGTGGCATTAGCTGCTGTTGTTGTGGCTCCACTGAATGAAAAAGTATTACCAGTTGAGTGATGTGCGCGACTTACATATAAGGCATCAGCATATGCCAAGAAGTTTGCGGCGCTAAAAAATGTTTCGTAGTTTGCGTTAGTCGGTTTACCGAATCGGTCAACTAACTGATCTTCGTTTTGAATCAGTAGTGGTTTGTCTACTGGTCCCCAACGAAAAACACCACCGATTGCTGCTTCAGTAGTAGATACTGCTGGAATTACAGTAGTCAAATCTACTTCGGTGACATTTACGCCCGGACTAAGTTGAAAAGGCATAGTGTTTTCTCCCTTTATTGGTTTTCAATTATAGCATTTTAAATTATTGTGCTTTAAGTTTTTCTTCTATTTTTTATTTATAAGATTTGATATTTCTCATAGTTCACCGTTCATCGTCGGCAAAAAGAAATGCATTACCTTTTACCGCCATGGGAGGGTTATCTTCAAAGTGATCCTGCCCGTCATCAATGATTCCGAAAGGAGTTAATTCATTCATCAGTTGTTCATCATTCATTTCTCGTAACTGACTAATAGTATTTATATCAGTTAATTCTTTAAAGAATTTCTGATTAGATACCCAAGCAAAGAGTACAAGTCCCATCACAAGATCATCATGACATCCAGATTCGGCTTCCCATCCTACACCTTTTTTACTGAATGTTGACAATTCTTTAATCGTATCAAAATCATTTATTATCAGTTGGTTCTGTTCAATCAACAATTTCAGTATAGAACAACCTACCGACTTAACGGTTTTTGTTGTTCGTACACCCTTATCAGACTTTGATGAGAATCCAGTAGTTAATCGTTTCCCGCCGCGGCCGGCATTTTCAGTGAATAACATATTCTCATATTCAAAATCTTCATATAATGTACTGGAGACTTGTTCACCAATATCATTAACCTCAACAAGAATTTGTGCTTCATTATAGAAAGTACCTATTCTATGGATTACTGAAGAATAATCCATCGGAGAAATCATATTGTCACGATATGCACATACTTGCATATAAGGCATTTGAGTGGTGTCTATGACTTGAAATGCCGAATAATCTAATCCTTTACCGCGAGAAACATCAACCACAATAGTGTAATTGTGATCGATCACCGGTCTATAGAACATAGACAGACCATTCTTTTCTTCAATCGGTTCACGATACACAAGTTGTTTTAGTTTATTACCTGATATAAGTGTACCACTACTACCTTGAAATTCACACTCCATTTCTTGTGCGAACTTCTCAGTGTCAAAGTCCAGCGCGGCGAGCGTTTCTTGTTTCCAATTCTCGTCGCGACCAGGAACATCATACCACATTACAGATACAAACTGATATCCATTTTTACCTTCTCGGGCACCTTCACAAGTTTTATAAAAATGATTCAATCCGTTTGGTGTAGATGTAAGCAATATTTTTGTGGTTGTGCCTGAAGATATTGTTGGAAATACTGCGGCGAAGAATTGATCCCAGTTCGTAACGAAAGCTGTCTCGTCAATGTATAGGAAAGATACGGATTTGCCACGAATAGCAGTAGAGGAAGTAGCGGTTGCGATGATCTTTGATCCATTTTCAAACTCTACTGATCCTTTGTTCCATTCCACGACTCCTTGTTGTAACCATTTTGGTAATGCTTCGTAAGCTGTTTTGATACGATCCAATATTTCTCTTGCAGAGTCTCCTTTATCAGCGAGTAGAGCGACAAGTTTATGATTATTGAAAAGAATATAATGAAGTATAAGACATACAGCAGTCGTTGTTTTACCAGACTGCCGCGCTGTAACGACACATGTTCTTCGGTTGTTTGTTGTCTTTTCAATGATATCTCTCTGATAATCATATAGATCAATAGGTATTAAACCACGATCTACATGGACTATTTGAATATATTTTTCTGAAAAATAAATCGGATCAGATGAACAAGTTACATATTCGCGGATCATATCCTCCGTCCACGAAATATCTACACCGTGTCTTTTTAAATTGGTGTTACCCAAATACGATCTATATTCTTCAATATCTTTAATCGGTACTGACATCATTCTCTTGATTAATCATTTTTAATAAATCACTCGTAGACCCAACAAATAAATTATTATTTACGGTGTTGGGTGACACATTTTCTTGTTCAGTATTTAAGAGTTTCTTTTTCTTGTCGTGAAGATCAATTAAATCTTTATTCAGTTCGCTCATATTTTTAATCAGTCCTGAGAGAACCTCATATGATCTAGGATGTTGCGATTGATCAGCAATTGTTAATAACTCATCCATTGACCTAGTACCCTTCTCTATTAAGTCGTACATATTCTTACGAACATATGCTACATCTGTTTCTGCCTGTCTATTAGAGGACATAGTAGGTTCATAAGTTGTCGGAATGTTTTCTTCTTTTGGCATTGGAGTAAGATCAAGAACTTCACCGATTATATCATCTGACATATTATGCTCCATCATCTGGGAATGTTTCATCTATGTCCACTATATAACCAAAGTTTTCATCAGAAGAGATATTATTGGAAGAAACAGTCAAAGATGCGTTTGATGTAGCCGCGCCGTTTGCTGTTTGACCTGGTGTGACTGTAATTCTCGATATAACATCAGTGTTGCCAACAGCATCATCAATGTCGTTAAACAGTGTCGCATCATATAACTGAGTATTCGCGAGTTTGATGATCTCACTCTTCTTGGTAGGTCCAAAGAAGAATCCTTTCATCGTGTAATCAAAGGTAAAGATCAACGACTTTCTTTCCTCAAACGAACCTTCATACACATCATCTTGTGAGGTGCCTGTTAGAACCAGAGGAATGTCAAGAGTAATATCTGGATCAGAAATCAACTGAACTGTCGTTGTCCACTCAGGAGTAAAAAACGGTAGAATCTGTTCTATGATCTGAGTACCATCATCAACAGTCTTTACAAAAATTGACAAAGAAAACTGAATATCATAAGGCACTGGGTTATACTGGTATCTCTTTTGATCTTCATCCGCATCTGATGGTGTCGTTACAAATCGTCGAATTGTTGGCAATTTTCTCTCAGGCGCATAACTAAACCCGGTGATTTCAAATCCCATTCTCGGTAATGTAATTGCGAATGGCTGATCCATTGGATCGAGGTCTTGATCAACTCCATCAATACGAGCAAGAAACTTTTCTTTTGGTCCATATGCGAGAGGAACTTTGAATGATGCCTTAACATTACCATCAGAATCTTTGCGATTAATCCACACATCGTTAAATAATGTGCCAAACAGTATGACATATTTTCGAAGTGTACCATGTGCGAAAGTTTGACCAAACATATTAGATAGACCCTTCTGAGAAAGGATTTGTTTCGGTGAAGTCTATAATATCAGCACCGGATGACTGGAACGTAGCATTCTCGGAAAATGGATCATCAGTAGTGTAATCAGGTGCGGAAACTGGTCGTCCAGTGTTCGCGTCCATAATAATATCACCGTTCGCATATGTTGAGTCGGCGTTTGACACGGCAATATTTTCAGAATATAATTTCTCTAAATTGTCAATCTCAGGAACGCCTGTATTTAAATCTTCATGACTATATTCAAACAATTCGCAACGCAAATCATAACACTGTAAGGCACCCATTTGATAAAAGTTAGGTGCTTCATGTTCAGCAATCTTGATAACATATACTTTACCGGTAAGTGGGAAAAATATCAAGTCACCTTCTTCAGGCCGAACCTGTATTTCTGGCGCGCCTATTTCGTTGGAAAATACTCTCTGTGAAACAGTGAAGGTAATTTCATCACGAATCTGAATATTGAACTTAGAGAGAAAGTCACCTTCACCCTCAAACCCCTCAACATTCTTAATATACATTTCAACCAGATATGCATCATTATAGGAGGCAACGGTAACTTCTCCAAAAATATCATCTTGTTCATCAATTGTTCTCGGGCAGTAATACAAATCATGACCGTAGATTTTAATTGATTCAATGATCAAATCTTCGATTAGATTTTGTTCTGCATAACTCTGAAAATTATTGAAGAAGACGTTGGTTGTCATGTAATTATCCCAACATATCAGAAACAGGGAGGGAATAATTGTTAATCATTTCTTCTTCCAATCTCTTAATTTCGGTATCGGCATCATCGTATATCTTATTGCCATTAAATGTCACGCCGCCCGGTAATTGTAATCCCTCAAACTTTGTTAGGTTTGAACCCCATTGCCTTTTAATGAGTTGTGCAGTATAATGTTGTAACCAACGATCTGCCCACACATCAGTGTATACATCAGGATCAACAACCTCATAAGCCTCCACTAACAAATACTGCCCAACAGTCATAGTAGATTTAGTTTTGTCGAGGTGTAAAATGTCGCGATGGCGATTATAACGTATCGGAGTTTTGCCAACAAGCATCTCTTGAACAAGTCCAAGATGTGTCATTGTCGCATAATAGTTTGTAAGTCCAATATTAGACAATGTATGCATGTCGTTGAGTGCGATTTGATACTTTATATTAAACAGATCACCAGTGGATGAGGTAGGATCGCCGAGTTCAAATATCTTAACAACACCAATGATATTCTCGGGAAGAGTAATCGACTGCGTTGATATCGTATTCGCGTCTATCTGATGTTTATAATACGTTTTTTCGGTTCCATCAAAGTGATAATCCCAATAGAAACGTATTGCCTGGTCAATACGATCGTCGACTTGATCGTCATCAACGTTGATCTCGATGACAGGTTTGCCGAGTGATCGCAGGCAGTATTCTTTAAAATCAGAACGTGTAGCAGGGACTGCCATTTGATATCTCCGTAATTAGTTTGTCTCGGTGTTATTTATATAATCAAATTATTGTCTCCAGAACTCAAGACCCCGCACATCACTTATAACTTGTGGAGGCAAAACATCCGCTGGCTTTCTACAATAGTATTTTATTTTAGAACTGACATGATGCATATCAGACAATCCATAGACTTTATTATCCTTCTCTCTATGTTTATTATATAGATTTTTATAATCATGTTGATAATAGGGTTGTTCTATAAAATTATAGATTGATTTCATAGTCGCGTCTGTATTTTCTACTAGATCAGAATATTCAACTAAGAGTATGTTATCCTTTAATTCGCCCGACAAAGCATTTTTCAATCCTGTATATGCTCTTCCTAGAGGACCATCTGATGCGATATACTGACAACGTGTAAAATCATTCAGAGGAAGATTATTGGATTGTAGAAACCTATCAATAAAATTCAATTTCTTGTCTTGATTTCGCGAAATCATCGCGATGAAAGAAGTTAACACTTCGTCGAGATTTCGCACAGTACATATAATCTTTGGATTTTTTATATCAAAATATTTTGAAATATATTCGGGTCGGTGTGTCCAACTTCTATTCTTATCAAAAATAATATCTTCTTTTACATCATTATAATAATTGTATAATGAAGATTGCAACATGCTTTTTTTATACGCGGGTTTTGGATATGATTTATACAGGTCATTATTTTCTATAGAAGATTCAAGTGCGACGATCGAACCACATACAGGAGAACTTGGACCACTATAAAATGTAGGATTTTGATTTAACAAAGCAGACAACATTGAACTGCCGCTTCGCGGAAGTCCAGACAAAAAATAATAAGTTTTCATAATCTACTTCTCAAAGAAAATACTCAGACTAAAACGATACTTTGGACCTAGTCTCGATTGCGGCCGGATTGTATGTGGAATTTCTCCATCAAACCAAATGATTCTTCCTGGCACAAATCGCGATCCAAAGATAATATCGTGGTTCTCGTTCTTATCATAGAACAATGTCTCACCCGACCAATGATCTTGCCAATCCATATTTACATAATATAGAAAAACATTTTCGTTGATGTGTGTATGTGTCCAATGTGTGTTTGTACATACATCATTGTTTACAATACAACGAATGAATTTGTCGGGATTAATTTTCTCGTGTAAAGGATGTCCCTCTACAAAATCAGAAAAGAAATTGATTGAATTGAGTTTTTCGGGAGTCCACCGAGAGAACATATATTGTTCGGAATTGTCAGTATTATCAGACCACCCTATCTGATAAGGACATTTTTTCACCGACTCTTGTATATCAAATCTTTTTGCTAAACTAAAGACATTATCATATACATCAACTCCTTTTATAGGAGAGTAGTGTGTTATCTTTTTCATTATAAACTTCCATTGTGTTAGTCTTATATCATATCACAAAAATATATTACTGTCAATCTAAAATATCCAGATGATGTTTTACGAATGGTGTGTTCCAAATATATGCTGAACCAGATGAACCACCATTATCGTCATCCAGATAAGAACCAACCACGATTCTACCTGATCCTACCGCAACTGATCTACCGAACCTGTCATTTGACGCAGCATCACTGGCAACTATCTTGGCGAGTTGAGTGCCATCCAGATCAAAGATATATGATGAACCAGAATCATCACCATCACCATAAGCACCAACCACGATTCTACCTGATCCTACCGCAACTGAGAAACCGAAACTGTCACCCGACGCACCATCACTGGCAGTTATCTTGGCTAGTTGGGTGCCATCCAGATCAAAGATATATGCTGAACCAGTCTGACCACCATTGACGTCATCACCATAAGAACCAACCACGATTCTACCTGATCCTACCGCAACTGAGTGACCGAACCTGTCACCCGCCGCAGCATCACTGGCAGTTATCTTGGTTAGTTGGGTGCCATCCAGATCAAAGATATATGCTGAACCAGACTCACTACCATCATCGTCATCCAGACTAGCACCAACCACGATTCTACCTGATCCTATCGCAACTGAGGTACCGAACCTGTCACCATTGTTAGCATCACTGGCAGTTATCTTGGTTAGTTGGGTACCATCCAGATCAAAGATATATGCTGAACCAGATGCAGAACCATCATCGTCATCCACCAAAGCACCAACCACGATTCTACCTGATCCTACCGCAACTATTTCCCCGAAATAGTCAGTCGCCGCACCATCACTTGATTTTATCTTGGCGAGTTGGGTGCCATCCAGATCAAAGATATATGCTGAACCAGACTGACTACCATTATCGTCATCACCCGAAGCACCAACCACGATTCTGCCTGATCCTATCGCAACTGAGACACCGAAAAAGTCACTTCCCGCAGCATCACTGGCAGTCATCTTGGCGATTTGAGTGCCATCCAGATCATAGATATATGCTGAACCAGACTGACTACCATTATCGTCATTACTATAAGCACCAACACAGATTCTACCTGATCCTACCGCAACTGAGTAACCGAACTCGTCACTTGACGCACCATCACTGGCAGTTATCTTGGTTTCATTGCTGGGTGTAGTGGTATCATCATATTCATCAGTAACACCCATATCCTCTTCATAAAAACTTAGGTCTCTGCTTAAAAAACTACCAAATGTAGATATATTTCTATAAGGCATTTACAATGCTCCAATTGTGTCTATAGCACTCCAAGTTGTATCATCTTCTGTATCAATGCTGTTTAACTTGTTTTTGTTATCCTGATAACGACCGAGTAAATCACCGAAGGCCACTCGCATTAGGTTATCTTTGTCAACAATCTTCTGAGCAAGTACATCAACAGTTTCACCACGATTCGTGGACATTATTGAAATCATTGGTACAACCGAAGTGTTATCAGCAAGGTATCTCTCTGCTTCAGAAACCTGTACATACCAACTTTCCCTTTCTGACAGAGGGTAGTCTTTTACCATTTCTCCCGACAGATATGCAAACCGTTTCTCATTATTCTGATCTTTTGTTTTATGTAATGCCAGAAATTTCTTCTTACGGTCTGCATCATCTTCAAAGTATCGAGCTTCAATCGTATAATTTAAAATATATGCATCACCATTTCTAGTAATATCAGCATATCGTAAAACCTCATCCCACGCAGTCGCTGGCCGATTTGTGTAGGTATCAACTTCAACTACATCATCCGGTAAAGTCTCGCCCCTTTGAATATTTCCAGTGAGTTCATTATTCCTATAAGGAAACTCAATAACGTCACCTGTTGTTGTATCTATTCTTGCGTAATTCATATTAGTATCCTAATTGTCTTTCAATATAAGTGTCGAAATTTTCGTCCAGATCATAGATATATGCTGAACCAGAATCAGTAGCAGTATCGTCATCGAAATCAGCACCAACCACGATTCTACCTGATCCTATCGCAAGTGAGACACCGAAATGGTCAGCATTCGCAGCATCACTGGAAACTATCTTGGCGAGTTGGGTGCCATCCAGATCAAAGATATATGCTGAACCAGAACCAGTAGCACCGTACGGAGGATGTCCGCCAACCACGATTCTACCTGATCCTACCGCAACTGATCTACCGAACTCGTCATCTGCCGCGCCATCACTGGCCTTTATCTTGGCTAGTTGGGTGCCATCCAGATCAAAGATATATGCTGAACCAGAATTAGAACCATTATCGTCATCGTCATAAGCACCAACACAGATTCTACCTGATCCTATCGCAACTGAGAAACCGAAACTGTCATCTGCCGCGCCATCACTGGCAGTTATCTTGGTTAGTTGGGTACCATCCAGATCAAAGATATATGCTGAACCAGAATTAGAACCATTATCGTCATCACGATAAGCACCAACCACGATTCTACCTGATCCTACCGCAACTGATCTACCGAACAGGTCACCTGCCGCAGCATCACTGGCCTTTATCCTGGTTAGTTGGGTACCATCCAGATCAAAGATATATGCTGAACCAGCTAGACCATCATCTGCATCAGCACCAACCACGATTCTACCTGATCCTACCGCAACTCCGGCACCGAACTGGTCACCTGTCTGCAAACCGGTACCTTCTATAATGGCGATTTGGGTGCCATCCAGATCAAAGATATATGCATGACCCCCGCCCGCCTTGTAAGCACCAACCACGATTCTACCTGATCCTACCGCAACTGAGAAACCGAAAAAGTCACCTCCATCAGCATCACTAGCAACTATCTTGGCGATTTGGGTGCCATCCAGATCAAAGATATATGCTGAACCAGAATTAGAACCAGCTAGACTATCATCACGAGAAGCACCAACCACGATTCTACCTGATCCTACCGCAACTGAGAAACCGAACTGGTCATTTGACGCAGCATCACTGGCAACTATCTTGGTTTCGGTACTCTGTATGGTTCCAGTCAGGCGATTAAACGATTTGTGCAATAGTTCGCCTTTGTCACTTATTACTATATCACTTGCGCTGTCTTTAAAGGCCATTAGTATCCACTCTCCCAATCTTTTACATCGAACGGTGTAATAACATCTGGTGTGTCCCAAATATATGCTGCGCCAGCACTACTACCATCACCATAAGCACCAACACAGATTTTACCACATCCTACCGAAATTGCGGCACCGAAATTGTCACCTGCCGCACCATCATTGGCATCTATCTTGGCGAGTTGGGTGCCATCCAGATCAAAGATATATGCTGAACCAGAATTAGAACCATTATCGTCATCCAGATAAGCACCAACACAGATTCTACCTGATCCTATCGCAACTGATCTACCGAAATAGTCACCTGCCGCACCATCATTGGCATCTATCTTGGCGAGTTGAGTGCCATCTAGATCAAAGATATATGCTGAACCAGAATAAGTACCATTATCGTCATCACCATAAGCACCAACACAGATTCTACCTGATCCTACCGCAACTCCGGAAGTGCCGGAGGCGAATGGCGCCGATCGACCGAAATAGTCGCCAATGTCACCATCACTTGGTTTTATCTTGGCGAGTTGATTGCCATCCAGATCAAAGATATATGCTGCGCCAGAATAAGAACCATTATCGCTATCCCCCGAAGCACCAACTACAATTCTATCGCATCCTACGGCGACTGATTCACCGAATCGTTTACTCTCCTCTACATCACTGGCAACTATCTTGGTTATTAGAACACCATCCAGATCATAGATATATGCTGAACCAGAATTATTCTCATTACCGTCATTGATACCGTCATCAAATAGGGCACCAACTACGATTCTACCTGATCCTACCGCAACTGATCTACCGAACCTGTCATTTGACGCAGCATCACTGGCAACTATCTTGGCGAGTTGAGTGCCATCCAGATCAAAGATATATGCTGAACCAGCTTGACTAGCATCACCATAAGCACCAACACAGATTCTACTTGATCCTACCGCAATTGAAGCACCGAACAGGTCACTCGCCGCGCCATCACTGGCAGTTATCTTGGCGAGTTGAGTGCCATCTAGATCAAAGATATATGCTGAACCAGATGCAGAACCATTATCGTCATCACCATAAGCACCAACACAAATTCTACCTGATCCTACCGCAACTTGCCCACCGAAATAGTCCGAATCCGCAGTATCACTACCAACTATCTTGGTTTCATTGCTGGGTGCAGTGTCAACATCTCCTGATCCGTACATAAACGGAATTCCACTCTGACTCAAAACTGCAACGTTATTTACTTTAAATGTCACTAAATTCTCCAATACATATTGACAAATGAGTTAAATATAAGTATAATTGTATTTATACTAAAACAATCCTCTTTGAGAACCTTATTATATGAAACTTTGCTTTGTTGATACACTCGGCCTCTGTTATGATGGATCCACACTCGATAAAAGAGGATTAGGTGGTTCCGAGTCCGCAATCATTCTAATGTCAAAAGAACTTGTTCAACTAGGATTCGAAGTTACTGTATTTAACGACTGTATACACGACGATGCAAATCCAGGCATCTATGACGGTGTTACATATCGTTCTCTACATGACATAGAACAATATCATAATTACTTCGATATTTATATCTCTTCAAGATCAGTGGTTTCATTTGCACCCAACTCAATGAAAGAAAGATTTAAGTGGGCAGACAAACTACCTAATCTTGAAAGTGTCGCAATGACATCTAAACATCGTGTACTCTGGATGCATGATACATTCTGTGATGGTGATGATCTGATTGAAGACTTTGTATTACGAGGTCGCATTCATGAAATCTTTACTCTGTCTGATTGGCATACATCATATGTAACAACATGTAATCACGGCAAACAACGAAGTTATGAAACACTGAAACAATATATTTTCCAAACTCGCAATGGTATTCAACTTCATCACGAATGGGTAGATGTAAAAGCAAAAGACCCCGATCTGTTTGTTTATAATGCGTCAGTTACAAAGGGTATGATACCTCTTGTGAATAATGTGTGGCCGATTGTCAAAGAAAAACTACCTAATGCGAAACTCAAGGTCATTGGTGGTTTCTATCGATTTCGATCTACACATGGTCCAGATCAACAGGAACTTGACTGGCGAGATATGGTTGATAATCCAGTTCACGCAGATAGAGACATAGAGTTTACTGGTATCATATCACAAAAAGAAATCGCTGACATACTTGTGAAGTCTTCATATATGATATATCCTTCTGCGTTTCCTGAAACATTTGGCATCTCTACACTTGAGTCTCTCGCATATAATACACCACTCATTACTTGTCGTTTCGGCGCACTTGAAGAAACTGCGATTGATGTTGCTTGTTATAAAATACCTTATCCAATACAACCAAACTTTCAATTACCGTCAATTGATACCGATATTCAATCGGCAATCTTTGCTGATGCTGTTGTTCGCGCATACAACACTCCTTATCTACATCAACAGAAGATGTATGCTTGTAATCAAGTCAAAGATATTTGTGCGTGGTCAACAGTCGCATTACAATGGAAACAACACTTCTATAAACTAATGGGTGACTTCTTATCAATCCAAGAATATCGTAAAGTGACTGATATTAACAATCGTGTTCATAAAGTATTTGGTCGCCGTTTTCATAACTACGAAGAAGCGACCATTCGCAAACAGATAGAGAAACCTATTGTAGTTATTACTGCTGTTTATAATGCAGAGAATTATATTGACAAGTGTATTCGTTCTGTTGCGGCACAGGATTATGAAAACTATCGGATGATTATTATTAATGATGCATCAACAGATCGCACTGCTGAGGTGATTGAAAATACAATCGCTGAAACTGGTCTTGAAAACTTTGAGGTGATTACTCGTAAAGAAAATGTGGGAGCAGTGTTCAATCAAATATCAACCATTCAATCAAAATGTGACCCAGAAGATATTACAATGATCCTTGATGGTGATGATTGGTTAGTCAATAATTCAAATATCTTTAACCTGTATAATAATCTATATCATGATGGCGCAGAATATACCTATGGCAGTTGCTGGTCGTTAGTTGATAAGATACCATTGATTGCTCAACCTTATCCACCAGAAGTCAAAGCGAATAAGTCTTATCGCGATTATAAATTCAACTGGAACTTTCCGTATCCGCATTTAAGAACTTTTCTTGGTAGACTTGCCTTGGACCTAGACGCCACACTGTTCCAAGACGCGCAGGGCGAATGGTATCGTGCAGGTGGGGATAACTCTACCTTCTACAACATCATTGAACAGGCAGACCCAGAGAAGGTCGTATGCGTGCCTGACATCGTATATAACTACAACGACACCAATCCAATCAACGACTATAAAGTGAATGGCACAGAACAGAATGAAACTGCAAATAACATTTTAGGAAAAAATATGAAGAAAACTAAACGAATATTGATTGCTATTCCCACAGCGAAGTATATTGAACCAGAGACAATGAAGTCAATCTATGATCAGATTATTCCAGAAGGTTATCAAACTGAGTTTCAGTTCTTCTATGGTTATCAGATTGATCAAATTCGTAATCTGATTGCTAACTGGATGGAAAATAAAGATTATGATTATTTGTTCTCCGTTGACTCGGATATTATATTCCCTCCTGATACATTGATTCGCCTACTCGATCATGATAAAGATTTGGTCACAGGAATATATCGGCAACGACTGCCTAATCAAACTCTTGAGGTATATGATCAAAATCTACAGAATATTCCAATTGAAAATTTACCTAATAACTCTCTAATAGAAATTGGCGGTTGTGGTTTCGGTTGCGTTTTAGTTAAGAAAAAATTATTTGTTAAGATTGGTTATCCGCAGTTTGTTTATCATTCAGCGATTGACCATAAAGATACTTTCAGTGAAGATAATTATTTCTGTAAAGCAGCGAGAGAAAATGGTTTTCAACTGTATGCTGATACCAGTCTTTTCTGCGGTCATAAAGGAACACATGTATACGAGGTTGTCAAATGAGTTACGAATCTCTAACACATCAAGTAGAAGAAAAGATTGACAATGTGGAATCTTGGACTTGGATTGAAAAAGACTGGGAAGGTTTTCGTTGGCCAAAAGAAGATTGGCAAGATGCGATCAAAGGGTTGATTGAAAAACATGTGAACAGTAGAACTGTTGTCGTTCAGGCAGGAGGATTACAGGGAATGTATCCAAGATTACTCAGCGATATGTTTGAACGAGTATATACCTTTGAACCTGATCCTCTCAGTTTTCATTGTCTTGTCAATAACTGTCAAAAAGATAATATCATAAAAATACAAGCTGCGGTCGGTGAACACAATGGTCTCATAGACATCAATAGATTTTGCGAACACAATGTTGGAATGAACAGTGTGATACAAGGTAACAAGTATCCAATGTTTACCATTGACTCACTGGGTTTAGATACATGTGACTTTATACAGTTAGATGTAGAGGGGTTTGAGATTCCCGCATTGCGTGGTGCCAGTAACACCATTGATAAATTCAGACCAGTGTTGTGTATTGAAACAAGAGTGGGAACTGAAAAAGAGGTGAATGATTATATGAGTAATTTACGATATTACAATATTGATACGTATCATCACGATAGTTTTTGGTTGCCGATTATTCAACATCAACCAAAGGGATTTGTTTCCTAATACTCGTCGGGTAGATGAGAACCTTTCACTTCAGACATATATGAGTGATAACAATGATTTGTCTCCAGTGGTCGGAATAGAAAGTCAAGAATTGGCCTCATAATCCTTCCAATTCTTTTGTCGTCTCGTTCAAGTCTCCAACAAGCAGCGGAAATAGTCTCGTCAGGCCACGCGGCACCCAACGAGATTACAGAAAATATAAACTGATCCAGAGCAATCAATAAATGAAGTATTCTTCTTTGAAAGGTTAGTTTCATGATGGCCAAGTCATCACTGGCAATTCAGCAATTAATTCTGAAACTGTTGGCAAAGTTCTAGTCTCTGCCTCAACATCTGCTAATACTTGCTCGACGTATTCCCAAACTGCCACTCTCCAAGTCAATGCTGCTTGCCCTTCTGTAGCATATGTTCCTGTACCAGAAGCATATGAACAAGCAGACATAATATTGTCGTACAGTTTCGTTTTTGCTTCTGTGTCTAAATGTTCTTGTACTGCTTCAGAATATTCACCAATTAAAATTTGTTTATATGCGTCTTTTTCTTCTGCTGTCATTTCTACAACAGTTTTATTTATAGTCCAAACTCCATCAACTAAAGATGGAGTAGAACCAACTACAATCTTATGCGTGACTTTATCATATGTGGGATCTTCGACAATTGTTACAGGATAAACACCCCACTCTGCTAACAGTTCTTCTGATGTTTCTTTCGGAAAAGAAACATTAGCATTATCTGTTTTTAATTGCCTAACAGAATATGGATATGTTTCAACTAAGTTATTTGCTATTTTAACATACATTTAATATTCTCTCTTACGATCCAAATCCTGAAGCATCAAGTCCTGAGTCTTCAGTCCAAATTCGAATCTCATCTATAGTGCCATTAAAGTTTACTTCATAAGCAGAGCCAATGTCTGCAATGCCTGAGTTATTTTGCCCGTATCCTTTACCGTTGCTTCCGTAAACTTGACTTTGCCCCCCGCCAGCAGTATCAGTTCCTAGTTCAACTATTGAGTTTGCCGATCCTTTGCCGCCTTCTTGTACATAGACCGTGAGAGTAAAGGTGCTTGCATCAACAACAATATAATAGGTTGCGTCTGATCCAGTATATGAGGATATATCGACCTCAACCTCTGCTGCATCTGGATCAGTTCCCCATGAGGAATTTCCAGCACTGTCAAAAGCCCTTGCGCGTAAAGTCCCATTATTGACCCCAACAGCCAAACCAGCACCACCATTGCCGCCCAAATCAATTAAAACACCGTCATTAGTTGATGAAATGTTGGCATCAATCGCTATGAGAACATCATAAAAACCGAACACCCCAGTTCCGGTGCTTGGGAAAGACGTTATCGTGTAGTCTGGCGTACCGTAGTCCGCTTCATAATCAAACTCGACAAAAGACGAAAGTAGTGCTTTAAATCTGAACATTAAGAAGAAACCCCAACCAATGCTCCATATAATACTGAACCAACTTTCCACACATTAATAATTGTTTCATTTGTTGTATCAAGCGTTGGAGCAGTACCGCCAATCCATTCCATTGTCGGCCAAGTAATTGTGTATGCTGTTCCGTCGAGAATATGCATTGTGATATATTCGCCTGTTGTAAGACTATCACTGAATGTAGAACTCGCAGAAAGTGTCAAGTTTTGAATTGTACCATTTGAAGGATCAAGGGCAAATGTTGCACCAACTGTCGCGTTTGTATAAACATTTTCTTGAATTGCTTTTGCGAATGTTACAGTTTCATCTGAACCAATAGTAATTGCCGTGGCATCACCGTTGTCTACAATACTCGTGACACCTGATGAACCAGTAAATCCTGTTGATCCTGCTGACCCAGTAAAACCTGCACCTTGAGAACCAGTAAATCCTGTTGGGCCCGCGACTGTTGAGTCAGAACCCTTCGATCCAGTAAATCCTGTTGGGCCAGTGTCGCCTTGAGAACCAGTAAATCCAATAACACCTTGATCACCTTGAGAACCAGTGAATCCGATAACACCTTGATCGCCTGTATCACCTTTTGATCCAGTATAACCTAAGTCACCTACAAAAATCCACTTTGATCCGTCCCATCGCCAAATACTTGTGCCGACTGTATGATCGTCATTTAGACTCGGTGAATTTGGGAAATTAATCGCCATTATTTGTTCTCCAACTGCTCTATTCTCAGTGTCAACTCTTTGACCGCTTCAATGAGTACGGCCACTATATTACCATAGACAATGGAATAATAATCCTCTTCATTGCCTTTAACAACTTCTGGTAAAATTTCTAATACCTCTTGTGCTATTAAACCAATACTTCTGGCGCCGTCTTTATCATAGGACACGCCGTTTAACTTCTGTACGAGATTTAAACTATTCAAAAGAGGTTCTATATTATCCTTCAATCGTGCATCTGATGCAGATGAAATATCACCACCAGCAAAAATATCATCTTGACATCCAATACCGCCTGTAACTTTTAACGCACCAGTTGTTGATGAGGTGGAGGCGGTGGAGTTTGTTATAGTAATCGCATTGGTAGTAGTGCTGCCATTGTCTGTGGCCTGTTGTAATGTACTAGCGCCGCCTGACCCAGTGAATCCTGTTGTGCCAGTATCACCTTTTGACCCAGTGAATCCGATAACACCTTGATCACCTTTTGAACCAGTGAATCCTGTTGTGCCAGTATCACCTTTTGACCCAGTGAATCCTGTTGTGCCAGTATCACCTTTTGAACCAGTATAACCTTGAATACCTTGTTGTCCTGCCGCGACTACCCACTGTGATGAAGTTCCATCGTTGTAGTATACACTGAACAGACCGTCATCTGAATCAAACCATAAATCACCTTGTGATGGACTCGAAGGCGCTGCACTCGTTACACTAACCTCCATAGATGTTCCATCTGCACCAGAAGAACCAGTGAATCCTGTTGTGCCTCTACTACCAGTGAAACCTATGACACCTTGATCACCTTTTGAACCAGTGAATCCGATAACACCTTGATCACCTTTTGAACCAGTAAATCCTGTTGTACCAGTATCACCTTTCGACCCAGTGAATCCTGTTGTGCCAGTATCACCTTTAGAGCCTGTAAATCCTATGACACCTTGATCACCTTGAGAACCAGTGAATCCGATAACACCCTGATCACCTTTCGACCCAGTGAATCCTGTTGTGCCAGTATCACCTTTAGAGCCTGTAAATCCTATGACACCTTGATCACCTTGAGAACCAGTGAATCCGATAGGTCCTTGCACAGTAGAAGCAGAGCCAGTAAAGCCGATCGATCCTGTAAATCCTACGTCACCTTTTGATCCAGTAAATCCAATAACACCTTGATCACCCTTCGATCCAGTGAATCCGATAACACCCTGATCGCCTTGCGAGCCAGTGAATCCGATAACACCTTGACTTCCTGTGAATCCTGTTGGACCTGCAACTGTCGAAGCAGATCCAGTAAAACCTGTGTCACCTTTATCACCAGTTCTAGCAAAAGTTATAACAACATCTTCGCTTGCTGAAAAAGTTGTCGCTGAACCAGAAACGTAAGCACAGTTTACAACAAAATAACCAGATGGTTCTGAGATGCTACTGATGGTGAATAGTGCAAAGTCATCTGGATTTGATTTGTTTGATACTCTGAAGTGTCCTTTGATGACGCTGTCGCTGTCATCAATCGTTCGTAGAAATGGTTGTATATCAGTTGAAGCATCATCCGCATCATCGATATACATTGCTGTAACACTTGAAACAGTTGCATTATTAAACTTTAGATTGCCAACTCCTGGATCAGAGTTTGTAGTATTTGTGTTGAAAGTATAATCAAAAGTAGCACCGCCGAAGTTACCGTCAGCGCCTTGTGATCCAGTGAATCCAGATGATCCTGTGAATCCAGTATCGCCTTGTGACCCAGTGTATCCTGAGACATAAGAGTTGTTTACCCATGACGTTCCGTTCCAAACAAACGTTTTACCGTTCTCAGTATGTTCGTCATTTAACGATGGGTTGGTTGGAAAATCTATTGATGCCATTTTATTTTATCTCTTAATCTGAACTTGACTTGCCAGAAATACCATATGAAGCATCAAACTCTAGATAGACGGCGTGCATTCCATCTTCAAAAGATGCTTCTGTGTGACCGCCGATAATCAATTTATTCCCCAAAGATTCTATTGAAGTACCGAATTCATTTGAACCTGTACCTATTTGATATTGTTTCCAAGCATCAGCATCCATGTCTATAATACCAACAATTAAATCTAACAACCCAGAAGTCTGATTATCATCTGCGAAGAATCCGGAACTATGACCGACTATCGCAATTCTACCATCTGGAAGTTTAGTACTGTGATGCCCGTTCTGTGTTACCAAGCACGACCTTAATGTTCCTGTTTGATACGCATCACCCCAAACATCAGTTACATAATTAAATTTAACTACACCGAAATCTTCTGATCCAGAGTTGGTTTGATTACCAAGCGCACCATTTGTAGAATATGTTACAACTAATGTATTCGCGCCAATATCATGTATATTTATACCACTATCATTGAAGCCACTTCCAGTTTGATAATATTCGGTAGTGTGAGTTGTCATCTCGTGGATACCTAAGAAAATATCATATCCACCTAGATTCGTATGAGTAGGATCACCTAACGTGCCTGTTGATCTTCCAGTAATAGCAATGTCTGTATTCTCCAATTCTGTGACTGCATATATCTCTTCATCTTTGGTAGAACCATTCTGAAAATACATAAATGCGCCAGTTGATGGATTAATATGATAGATAATATAATCATACACACCAGACTCACCAGTGTTTTTTCTTCCTATATCTCCTGATGTCACACCAACAGGTACAATCATTCCTCCGCTGTGTTGTATAATATCATATCCAAATGCGTTACCATCATCAGCAGTACCATCACCAACAGTAGCTACTTGATAGAAATTAAAGATACTATCGGTAAAGTTGTATCTCAGCCCTGAAGTTTTATCCGATCGATAAGAATCTGTATTTAAATAATTTTGCACATCAGACAAGTCAACTGACGCTGCCCAGAACTGAAATACACCTTGCGCGCCGAATGAACCATCATATTCTTCAACAGTAGCAAAGGTTGCAGTGTATGTCGGACTGCCGGCCGCAGTTCTTGTCCAACTAGCAGTTGAATCGGCAGAAGCAGAAATAGAAGTAATTGTCGCACTATTTAAAGATTCCGTTAAAGTTGTTGCTTGATATAACATCTTTGTGGTTGGGTTACCATTAATATGATAGTTACCCGTTCCGAACTCTTGTTTCCAAGATCGGAATAACATTCCATCAATACTGTCAGAGTGACTTGTTTTGGTTCCAACAGAAACAATATTATCCTGTGTAGCATCATCAATCACAGCAACAAGATTTTCTGTTCCCATGAACCCTATGCTATTTTGCCATTGAATTGCACCAGTATTATCATACTGTACAATAACACCATTTGCTCCTGCTTGACCAACAACATGAATCTTTCGATTCGTATTGCCAATAACCCAGTTTGGATTTGTGTAGTTTTCAGCAACAACAGAATTAAAAGTACACGAACCAAGAGTCCTTGACCAAGTCTTACCGACGTTATATGATGCAGAACCTAAAGTTTCGTCAACCTGTAACTGTAATACAAAACCATCAGATTCTTCATTACCAACTACCGCGTAATCAGCGCCGTTACCAGAACCATCAGGGTCGCCAATACATGCAATATCATTCGCGGCACCATTGGCAGAAGCAGAAAAACCACCAATCCATTGAATCATTCGATTTGATGTACTGTCAGTTTCACCCATACCATAACGAATCTTATTTGCACCATTATCGCCGGAGAATAAGAATCTGCCTTTTGTGCTATCAGTATCAGGGCGAAGTCGATTTACATTCAGATTAGAAACGGTGTTAACTTCTGTCACAGTGCCGTCTAAATCAACAACGGTAAAGTATGTTGTTGTACCAGTTTCCATCGCCATAACAACATACTCTGTACCGCCATCGTTTGTTACGACTACGCTCTTCGCAACTTCAGCACTAGAAGTTCCATATGCATATGACCAAGTGACAGAAGAAGTTGTGCCTGTTGGATTTATTTTAATTAAAAGAGCATCGGTGCTACCTGCGCCGAAATTAACAGTGCTTCCACAAATATAAAGATTGTCGCTAGAATCTATCGCGATACCATATGCTACATCTGCGCCAGTTGATCCACTATCATATTTGTATTGCCAAACTTCCTCGAAGTTTTTATTTAATTTATAGATAACAATGTAACCATCTTCATGATTTGCCAGTGTGTAGTAGTTTTCATCAGAGTCTTGTATTACATCGACTGGAGATATTTCGCTTAAACCATCTTCAATATTTCTTAAAAATCCATGACACTTGATATCGCGTTTCGTAAGCAATTCTGATTTAGTGTATCCAGTAACCCATATCTTGTCATCAGATGCTTGACAAACTCCAGTACAGAAATCTGCACCAAGTCCACCGTATACAAAATGAGTTTCTCTAGTTGTGCTATCATCATCAATGAAACTGATTAGGATATTACTGTTTTCTGTGTTTGCAATATTTAATCCAGAAACTCGACCGACTGCAACTTTTCTTCCATCATTCAGTGGAAGCACGTGTTCATAAAATTCTTGACCGCCAATGTTAACTTCTTTACTGCGATAAAATTTTGGACTACCTGCGTTGTACTCTAAGATTCTACGATCGGTCGCGATACCTTTTGGTTCGGTTGCATTATATCGAGTCAAAGAACCATTGTTAGTATTATATTCAAGATACCCAGCAGTAGATGCATTGCGCAATAGATATGCTCTATTAGTCGAATCGTAATCTAGGTGAGGATAACCAGCAAATGCTTCATCGAGTTTATAAGAATAAATTCCATCACCTTCATATGTTGAAGCACCGCCATCTGCCGTGCCGCTTAACATTAAGTAGAAAGCAGTGTCAGCAGAGTTATAACGGAAACCATGTACGCGGACAGGACTGCCGCTTGTATTTGTTAGGATTTGTCCTTCGTCAGTCCATGTAGTTTCATCATAAGAGTGAAGGCGAACACCGCCATTTGCTATATCACTGTAAGCAACATAAAGAGTTGAACCAACTGTAATACATTGGGCATCACATGGACCAAGGAAATTTGATTTTATAACTTGTCGAACAAGATCGCTGTTATCCAATGTAGTAATGCTGGAAACAGACCATATTTCTAAATCTGAGTTAGCAGAGTGAGTTTGATTTGTCATTAAGACAGGAAAATATATTCTACTGCCTAGCAAGTCACCACAACTTGCTCTTACTGGAAAATTCTGTTGTATGCCAGATGTTCCATTCGCAGTAAATACGGGATCTTTTAAATCGAATGTTCCAACACCAACTTCTCCTGTAAATGATCCAGAAGAATCGCTGTATGTTTTACTAAAGACGTCCCACTGGGCGCTGTTAGCACTGATATAAAAATAATGGTAACGATCGCTCGTTCCGCGTATCACGCCACCAGACATATAGTTTTTCGTGCCAGTTGAAGGCAGAGTAACATCATTGTGTGAGTTATGAGCACCACCAATTGAAGGAGTATGTACTCTTGCTAATCGACTTTGATAACTTGTTCCACCAGAAGATACTCTAATACTGATTTGATATCCGAAAGATTTATCATCGGCATCAATAAATCCACCACCTGATGTAGTTTCTCGACCGCCCTCATACCCAACGTAAAAACTTGGAAGGTGTTTGTGATACTGATAATAATACCATTCAGTATCGCCTTCTGGAAGATAAAAACGATCCCAATAAAAAGCATCATCGCTTGCATTATCCGCTCCCATGTGTGCAAACATGATTGCGTTGTCTTCAACTGCGTTTGTGATATCATTCAATCCAGCGCCAATGTGCTCAATGACTCCAGCGTGATATTCGGTGTTTGCTCCATCCCATTCTTCTACTAATAAAGGAATAGTTCCATCGATGGTCAAATAACTTGCGCCGTTTTCAAGTGCTACAGATGCACCCCACTGATACAGTTTGACTTCTGCGCCAGTTGTATCATTACTAGCATTCACAGGAACATATGTGTACCAAAAACCTTCTCTATCAAAAGCATTGTTAATAGGAAGCGGAGAATACTCAGTTGTATTCGCCGTATACTCATATGTGATATTTGCAAAAGTTGCCATGAATTATGTTCCTGAAATAGGTGTTCCTGGACGGAAAATAATATCAGTTGAGTTAACTGCGAACCCTAAAAATAGCGAACGAACTGTTGAAGAAGGTGTTGGCGGCGTGTCGGTTGGTGTTCCATCTGACGCCAAAAATAAAGCAGAACCTGCGCTCAATCCACTGAAACCTTGAACCAATCCCCAACTGTAATAGATATTATTCACTTTAATTAAAACATTATTTAATTGTATAGACGTATCACCAGAAGAAGCATCAGTAGCAGTGTTTGTTCCATTGATTCGAACAACTTTACCGTTCGTTCCTCCGGACAGTCCACTCACAGTCAGAGCTACATCAGTGATTACGTCAGTTGATTTTACAAAAGACATTTTTAAACTCCCTTCCTTGTTATTTCTATATATGCAGTATTCGCAACTGAACCAGTGTTATCTGAATTTTGCACATACATTTCAAGGTAATCATTTGATGTTAATGTATATATTTCGTCAATAGAAATTGTAGAATTCGGACCAAGAGTTCCTGTTTCAAGCGTTGTTGTACCGTTTTTCTTTAAACTAAAAGTATAGGAATCTGCAGAACCTGCAGAAGAAGTTTCAAAAACTCCCTTGATTCTGTAATATCCTGTGACCTTCGCTGTTAATCTTGACGCTGTTCCGCTTGCCCAGTACTCTGATCCAAGAACATCAGCGTTTTGATCAAATTCAGTATCTGTAAAAGTAATAGCAGTTTCAGTACTGGTTGTAGAAAATGCTGATGTCATATAAGTTCTTGCTCCTGAGAAAGCACTCCATGTAGAAATGCCTGTACCGAGCGAAAGACCTTCTTGAATAATCTCAACGAAACTTGTATCGCTTTCGATTGAACCTGCAGCAGTGCTTTCTGCCGCAAACACCTCTATATAATCCCCTACTGCTAACTGTAGTACATCATCGAATAAAACAAACTGATTACTTGCTACAGTTGTTGACGATACTTCTGTACCGTTTTTACGAATTGAAATTGTATAAGAAGAAGCAGTACCGCCAGCGGTTGTTGTAATTTGAGTATTGATTCGATAAAACCCATTCTCTGTAATTGAGAATCTTGTTGGTTGAGATGCAGACCAAAGAGCAGCAGTATCAAACTCTTCAGTCGCCCAAGAAATTGCTGTTGATGTTGCGGTCAAAGAAAAATCTGTAGACAACATAACCTTTGCGCCTTTGAATGCGCGTTTTGTTGATCTTGTAATCACGTCCCATTTTTCACCATCCCATTGCCACACAGCAGCATTGTCATCTGTATATGTGTCATTCGTTGATGGTGATGTGGGAAAATCTAAATCTGCCATTATTGTGTCGCTCTTATTTTTTTCCTAATATTAGGACTTGTTAATTCACTTGATGTAGATTGACCATATATAAACTCAATGCCTTCGCTATTCCGCGTTCGGCTCGAATCATCCAATTTAAAATAAATCCCAAGCATTAAATATCCATCGGCAGAACCTAATTCGTCTCCTGTGGTTGAGAAACTGTCACAGTACCATTGTATGTCCATTGTTGCAGCACTGATGTTTA
>Ga0209603_1001121_pt1 | contig 28708 bp, 52 predicted proteins | sample COGITO_mtgs_1206_FD_184812 | JGI IMG/M metagenome (GOLD analysis project Ga0209603, IMG submission 184812) | Pelagic marine microbial communities from North Sea - COGITO_mtgs_120607 (SPAdes) (version 2) | ecosystem: Environmental > Aquatic > Marine > Epipelagic ... | reverse complement strand
AACTGGAGTACCCCCGTTGGCAGCAGATGCTTTTTGAGCTTCTACAACACTCATTTCTAAGTAGTCTTCGAAACGCAATCTAGTTTCACCTTCTGCTTTCAAGTACCACAAGTATCCTGAAGTACCGCTTTCGTCTGCAACTTCAACCCATCCCAATTGAGAAGCGTCTGATCCGTCTACAGCAAAACGATCTTTAATGATAATAGGAGAGTTAGCATAAGTAGTAAAACCTGGTGTAATGCTACCTTCAGCTCCTGAAGTTCCTTTCTTAAATTCAGAACCATAAACAAACCCGTTAATAGTGTTACCAATGCTGTTCAAGGCGTCAGACGTGTATCCTGCAAATGTAACTACTTGGCCAGAAACGTCTGTTACGATAGCTTTAGTCACGGAAGACCCTTTTAATACAACTGTTTGGTTTTTACGCAAGTTGTGAACAACACCACTCCCAAAAGTGTATATATTCACCGCGTTGCCAGAACTTCCCCAAGCTCCTGTGGCAGAGCCCGCGTCTGTATCGGAAAAAGATAGGTGAAGTCTGTTTTGCTCTGACCAAATAACTTGATCGGAAGACATAGACTCTTCTGCCCCTACCATTTTCAAGAATCCGCTAAGAGTACGGTTACCGTATCTTTCGATTTCTTTTTCCATAAGGTCTGGTACGTACTGCTGAGCCCAGTTAGCTCCTGCAGCTGAGTTAAAGTCAAGGTAGTTAGCCCCTGTTGCTGATTGAGTAGGAGAAGCTGTTAGCTGCCCTGCTCCAATTGTTAATCCTGTAAATGCCATAATTAAATGTTTTTTTAAATTAGTTTTTTGTTTTCATTCTTAGTTTTGAAGAACTATTAGCTCCCAGTATTTTTACTTTCAAGCCATCAAAATCGGAAACAGGAGAGCTACTCCTAGCGTCCATATTAATGTTTTTAGACTTGGAGATACTTGTTTTTAAAGCATCTGCCTTGCCTTGCTCGTAAAAGTGGTTTGCAATAGCATCCGCATTCATAGCTGTGAACAGTGATTTATGATATCCTTTTGCGTCATTCATATTACCGCTTTCGTCAAGAAACTTTCCTACAAAATTGTTAATATCGCTTTGGGTATCTTTAACCCCGTTAACATCTTTAACATTGTACCTAAATTTTTTTTCTCCAATATTAAACTCAAAACCTTTGAATTCATTAGAAAAAAGCGAGGTAGTTTTGTTTAAGAAGTTAGACACTTGTTCTTCCGCTACTTTTGCGTTTTCTTCACTTTCTTTATTATATCTGTCAAAAAAATCAACAGCTTTCTTTTGTTCTTCTGTTAATCTAGATCCTGCTTTAAGATCTTGATAGTATTTATTTTTTTCTTGTTCTAAATGTTTTTTAGCGTCTGAAACCGCTTCTTTTTTAGCTAGTTTTTTTCTTTTAATGTCAATGTCTTCGTCAATGTCTTCGTCGTAATCGAACTTGTCTTCAACTAAAAACTCTATTTCTACGTTATCTAAATGCGGTTTAGTTTTTTTGTAGTATTCCCTTAGCGTTTGGTCGTCACTAAAAGAAGAATAGTCCTTGTTTAGTTTAGCGTAGTCATCTAGCGTGCCCCCTGTTTCTTCCATAAAAGACACAAGTTTTTCTACGCCTTCAGGTAGTTGTCTAGTGTCAGGCTGAGCCTTTTCTACTACTTCGCTTTTTTCTTCAACCGCTTCAGATCCTGATACCTCTTCAAGAACCTCTTCTACAACAGAAGTACTTTCTTCTGAAACTACAGGTTCTTTTGTAGGCTTTTCAGCTACTTCTGATTGAGTTTCTGCTTCTTCTTCTTTTTTTGCGTTGATTTCGTTTAAATCTACTTTGTAAACGTCATTGTTTACTTTAGGCTTTTCTGCATCAGTAGAACTGATGTTTACTTTTGTTACTTCTGACATAATATAATATAATATAAATTAATAAATAGTTTTACCTAGGTGAAAACTGTTCTAATCCAAATCCTCCTAGATTGTCCATTCCGGCTGATTCAAAGTTTTTGGGTGTTGATTGTTTTTGTCTTTGCTCTATAAGCTCGCTTTGTTGAGTAGCTTGTATTTTTGTTCTTTTATCTTTTCTATCTTCTTTCTGCTCGTCAATCTTTGTTTTAGTTCCTGCATGTACTTGAGCTAACTGCATGTTGTACTGGAACTCTACTTCCATTAATCCTTTCTTAATTTCTGCTTCTTGCTGCATTTTTTGAATTTCGAACTGAGCTTTGCTTTGTTCAACTTGAACTTTTGTTTGTGCTAGCGCTTGGCTTTTTTGTACCTCCGCCTGAGCAGCCACTTGCTGAGCTTGCGCGTTGGCTTGAGCTTGAGCTTGAATGTTTTGCTGTTGCATCGCCTGATCTCTTTCTCCTTTCTTTTTTCTTCTAATTTTTAACAGCTGATTAGCTAGCTTTATGTTCCTTATTTCTCTAAGATCTATAGCGTCTTCTAAGTCAATACTTTTTTGAGCTAGTGCTTGTTGAATGTTGTTTTCTAAAACAGCTTTTTCTTCATCGTCCGGAGCAAGTTCTAAAAATATACCAAAGTCGTATAAATGTAAGTTAGATATCTCTTCAAGTACCGCTACGTTGTGACCACCTATTTTTTGAATAAAAGCATCCTTGGAAGGAGAGTACTCTAATATATCTGAAATTCTTAATGATATACTTTCAGCTACTTCTGAAGTCAAATGCAAACTGGATTGCAATATGTGACGCGTTGCCGTGTTAGAGTTAGCGGCAGCTATTTTTTGTATACCAACCAAAGCGTTTCGGTCAGGTGTACTACCGTCTCTTGCTTCGTTAAGCCCTGTGACGTCCCGTATCATTTGCAAGTAATAGTTGTACGTTTGAATTAAAGAACTTAGCTTTGCTCCTCCGTTTCCTGATGCGATTTCTTGAATAGGTACTTTACCTGGGTTCATATCACCGTCTTGTGTAAAAGACCTACCTATAACAGAACCTGTTTGAAAAAACATATTCAGCGCTTCTTGAGGATTGTAGTTTGTTCCGTTTCCTAAATCTACTTCAGCTAAACCGTCTGCGTCTAAATAAACTCCGTCTGGAATCATTCTAGAAAGAACTTGTTGCAGCTTAAGGTGAGTTAATTGAATCATATCTGCAAAACCAATAATACGGCTGACTAAAGATTCTATTTTACCTTTATACATTCTAGGTGCAACTATACTATAATTCATTTTAACTTTAGAGCTATCGCTTTTAGGCCGAATCATATTTTTAGCCATTTCCCACTTAAGCAATTTGCTAGTACCTAAAACAAGTGCACCTTCGTAAAGTACCTCCATAGATCTTGAAAGTTTTTCAAAATCGCCCTCGCTTTCTTTTGGAGGGTTGAAAGAATCGGTTTTTTCAATTGCTTTTTTAGCTCCTGAAGCTGTTGTTTTAACTTTGTAAACTTCGTTGCTATACGTTTTATAATTAAAGTAAAGCATTTGTACAGAGTTACTGTCTATGTTGCTAGTCTTATTAATGTTATTACCGTACCTATTATTATTTTTAGAGCTTTTAGCAATTATTTCTTTTAGCTCTTCATTAGTTAAAGTCGGAAATTCTTTAGCAAGTTCGTTGATAGGAACTGTTTTTACTTCTCCTACGTAGTATACATCTTCAAAATAAGGTGAATCTGTATAAGAATAAACTATATCAGCAGGATCTACGTATTCTACTTTTACACCTTCAGATTGGTTAAATGTATTTTTAACACAACCCATCCCTAATATGGTTAAGTCCTGGTTTACTCTTTTCTTTATTAAGTCGTATTTATTACCAGCCATTAAAACTTTAATAGCCTGCTCTTCTGCTATTTCTACAGCTTGTTTATAGGATAGCTGCATATGTAAATCTAGTTCTTCTTGAGAATCAGGTAAAGTTTCTTTGTCGTTTTCATAAAGATCTATACCAAAATTTTCAGCAGAAAAATCACTAAGCTCTCTAGTATTCATATCTCGCAATATAGATTCCATGTACTTAGTACGCTTGCTCATTCCGTATGGGTCTTGCGAGTAAGCTCTAATATTAAAAGATCTTTCTGATATACCGTTAGCTACAATATCTACGAACTTAGAAACAATAGGAACCGGAGTCCAGTCTAAGTTTAAGTAAGACAAATCGCCATTAATTGACAACTCGTCTTTATATTTTTGTACAGGTTGTTCACCTCTAGCGTAAAGCCTTCTAGTGTGGAAACTTCTTTGATTACTAGCGAACCTAGTGTTCGTAGTTCCATAGTTAAACCATTCCTGCTCAATAGCCTTAGCTACCTTTAAACCGTACTCTTCAGACGCTTTTTCTGCGTCGGCGACGACTTGACTAGGAAAAAAGTTTTTTACAATTGCTTCAGCCATACTACTTTATTATTTTTGATGTTGCACCGGTATTTGAATATCTAGCAATACCTAGGTTTAGTTTTGTTTTTTGTTTTGTGTATACAGGTTTGTACCTATTCTTGTTACAAGCCATTACCGCTAAACCTGAGCTAATAGAAGCATCGTGTTTAGTTCTGTTATTTATGTTAAATTTAGCCCAGTCTTCCAAGGTTCTTTGCATGTACATATTACCATAGCTTTCTCCTGTGAAGCCTACGTAATTTTCTATATAAGATTCAATCGCGGAAGCGTGAGCTTGTTTTATATCTTGGCTAGAGTTTGGTATTCCTCCAATTTCTTTTTCTGTAACAGAAAGCTTGTTCCAAACCTTATCTGGTCTATTCATAGAAAAGCCTCTGTAGCCTCTTCTTTTAAAATGATACAATAACCTAGGCTTGTTATTTTCAGCCAATATAGGCATACCGTAAAACACGCAAGCCATTAAAACATCTTCAAAGAATATCTCTGCCGTTTGAGGTCTTGATATATATTCTAAGAAAAAACAATTAGGTGGCGCGTCTTCCATACTAAACTTGGTTAAACCGTGCAACGCTCCGTTAGAGCCTTTGCCATCAACCGTACCTGATATATCGTAACTGTCACACCCAAACGCTCCCATGTGTTCATTGCCTGGGTATTTAACTCCATTCTTTATTATCACTTGGTTTTGAAGATTATTAGGTGGAACCCAAGATATTCTAAACCTACCGTTTTTATTTGGGCTAAATATAACCCTTGTATCTTTAACCCCGTTTTCCCAAGAAAAGCTACCGGTTGTAACAACAGCTGTATTTCTTAGGTCTTCGTTATAGTCAATTTGCTCGTATATTTTAGACAAATTAAACAAAGACTCTTTCGCTTCATCCCTAAACGCGTGTTTCTCGGTTCTAGGAAATTGACGATAAAATTCATTTAAACCGTCTTGATCGTCTTTTAATCCTTCAACTTCATTTTCCCAGTGTTCAATAACACCTAAATCTATTAGTTCTCCATCAATTCCTTTAATAGGTTTTTTCGGAGTGTCGAATACAGGTAGTCCGTAAGCATCAATGTATCCTTCGTAGTTCCATTCCATAGGTATGAACAAAGAATATAATCCTGAGCCAGTTTGTCCGTTGCGGTTTCTTTTTTGAACATCTGAGCTTTCATATAGTTTTTTAAAATTAGCCCCTCCTTTGTCTAAAGCGTTTGATGTTGATCCCATCATACACTTCCCAATTACTTTGCTACCTAACCTTAAACAGGTTTTAGTAACTCGCCAGTTATTTAAAATATTATCTGGCTTTTCCCACTTTCCACTTTCATCGTGTACTAGTAGTTTTAATTTCTCACCGTCATAACTGTTATCTCCTGTGTTTTTCCAATCAATTGTGGTATCTAATCCTACAAGTTCTTCTAGTTGTTCATTAGAGTCTAACTTTTTTCTAGTTAACTTACTTGCTGGTATCCTATATGCTAACTCAGTTTTCGGTCTGTCCATACCGTCTTGTATGGGTTTGAAGAAAAACGGATAGTTTATAGAAATCGGCACAACCTTATCCGTAAACATTTTTTTAGCATCTGATCCTGACTTTGATAGTATACCAAAACGAGCGTCACTAGACATTGTTGCTTGGTGTGTTGTTTCTGCAGATGACATAAATGAAAACCCAGAACGTCTATTTTTTAAATAACACATACCGTAACTTCTTTTATCCGCTTTACAAGCTTCCCAAAATATAAAGAACAATCTGTTTGACTCTCTAAAATCAGGATGACCTACGTCAATCTTCGTCCATTGCAAATACATATAATGTGTACCTGTTATATAAGCAGGTTTACCATTGCTATAAAACCAAAAACCTTCATCTCTATAATTAAATTCTTGATCAATATAATCGTACCACTTTTCTTTAAAGTCTGACGGATATTTTTCCCAGTCGAATACGCTTTTTATTTTGCTTAATTCTTTTGGATATTCCGCAGCCTCCCAGAACTGCTCATCTTTTTTATCTGAGCGTTTATATACGTTCTTTGTTGCTTTAGGTAAAGCGATCTTAAGATTCTGGATATCATAAATTTCTCCAATCTCTCCAGTCTTACTAATAACCACGATATCATGCTCAGCATTGTAACCATACTCCCACTTTTTGTAACGATTCATTTGCTTAATTATCTTAGGCTTAATGTGGTCGTCGTCTATTTTATATAATGTTTGCTCGTACATAATTACTTGGATCTTCCTTCAGCAAAACCTCTAAATGTTTTTTCTTCTTTTTTAACATCTTTAGGTTTTTCGTTAAGTCTTTCTTCTTCCTCTTCGATCCTTGACAATATTTCAAACGCATCAAATATAGCTAGCTTTTTGGTAGCAGCAGCGTTTTTTAACTTATCCGCTGACAAATCATCTTCAGAATCAACAATAGCTTCTTTAGCCACTTTGATTAGCTCTTCAACGGCTTTTTGCCCAGCTTGGATTATATTCTTTTTCGTTTCCTTTGTATTCATATTTAATTACAATATCATTAGATTTCATACAGTACATTCTTTTACCGTCAACAACAAACTCAAACTCGCTGTTTTTAGTAAACCCTACTAAGTCTCCTGGAGCTATTTTAAGAGCTTCTAAGGACTTATTACTGTACTTTAGTATACCAATATGTTTTTGCTCTTTTTCTAAGCTAAAATCACTTGTTTCTTCAATAGGTGAAACAAAGCAGTATTCTAAGTTTGTACACCAATTGTTTTTTTTCTTATACATATATATTTGAGCAACGTCGCAAAAATACATATCATCTTTGAAATAGCTACCACTGTTCTTTTCGTTTCCTCTAACGTCGTAAAACCTTCTGAAAACATTGTGATGCACTATCACTGAGTCTCCTGGTTTTATATCTGTCCTCGTGGATAAAGGTATAGAAACGACAGTAGCTCTTTTGCTTACTGATCTGTGGTCTTCTACTTTAGTATTTGTTATTAAAGACTTATCACCTATTTTTATTTGATTATCATACCTAGACTCTTCTGGTCTGATAATAAAGCTACCTAAACTCTTCATTAGTATTCTAGGTCGTATTCTAGTGAAATAGCCATGTTTGAGTTAAACTTCTTCCAAGGCATTACTTCGTCTTTCTTTTTTATGTATATAATGTAGGAGTTTTCTTTTTCGTTAAATAGTATTACAGAAATCGTGTGACCTCCATATACGCTTTGCCCTACTGAATAGTGCATGGCTTCGTTTTTATAATCAGCACCAATGCTTATTTTTCTTATTACGTTATTCATTATATTTAATTTGATTATATATATTATATCACTTGCTTTACTGAATTTTTAGCTCTTGGTATTTTAAACCTAAAAAGCCATGTATGCCCTCTGTAGAAACATTGACTGAATAAGTAGCCCACCCATAAGGGTGGCTCACGTTACCGTCTTCATCTTCAATGTCATACCATAAAACGTCTACCAAGTAGTCTGTCCCGTAAATAGCTTCGTGAAGTAATTCGCCTTCTTCGTCGTAAATGTTTTCAGATAACCGCTCTATGCCTAGTTCTGTAACAGTGTGTGGGTGCGTAGAATATTCTACACCTTCATCTGTAGTTTGTGTGCCTAGTGCTTTTATTTTGCTTTTTGCTTGCTTTTCTGAATTGAAAGCGTACTTGCCTATGTGTAATCCCATATATTATGATGTTAGTGCCGCTAATTCCGCGTCTGATAATGCTTCTTTAAATACTGCAACTTGTTTGATAAAACCGTCCATATGTATAGAGCCATTTCCTTGGTCAAAAGCTAGCTCGGTTAAAGAAGATGTAAACGAAAGCGAAGTAGTAGATGTATCTACTTCCGTACCATTTATCCAAAGAGCTATATCGCCTGATTTGTATTTTACTGCTATTTTATTAAAATCTGTTTGTCCAGTTATAGGCCGTATAAAAATTGTTTGGTTATTATTACCGTCTCTAACCAGTGCTCTTATTTTAGCCTGAGAATAATCAAAATATAAAACAACTCTATTAGCTGCTCCTCCGTCAGACAAAGCTATTGCCCTACCAGTAGAAAAGTCTGTTAACGAAGCGCCTTCAAAATAAAACACTCCTTCTGTCTGCCCAATTAACGTTGCGTCTCCTCCGTTTAAATAGTTATCTCTATTTCTTGTAGCCGACCCTGAGATAGTTGGAATATAGCTTGAAAGTCTTCCTGGCCTAGAAACGGCTGCTTTTTCCGTCTGAGCTCCCCATACTTGAAAATAGTGACCAAACTGAGGGTTAATGTACATTCTTGTTGTCGATGCTGGAAAGTCTGTTGTTTTGTATTCAAATCTTTGCCAATCAGAACCAACAGTAACTAGCTCTCCTTCGCTCGGCGTTAAAGGACTAGTTTGTGGTTCTCTACCAATCCAAACTTGACCTGTACTCCCTGGGCCTGAAACTCTTCTAAGCCATACCGACATTCCAATTCCCTGATTAGCTCCCGCGCTAGCAAGAGCAGCGTGTAAACCGTCTCCTGCAGCAGGTTGCCTAGTAATTGTGTAAAGCGTTTGGCTTGTGCCTCTAGGGCTTGTACCTGTAGAAGATGTTAAGCCAATTGCTCCTTTTGTCCAAAGAGCATTTGAAAAGTCTTCACTATATCTTATTTGGTTTACCGAAGAATTCTCGCATAATATCGCTCCGTCTCCTTTTGAGTAATCTATCCTTGGAACGTCAGAAGCTACTGTTTCCACAAAACCGTTTTCATTAACCCTAGTGCAAGTTCCGTTCTTAACAAGGGTCATGTCGCCAAAAAGCGTTGAACTTGGCTTCAAATTATGAATATTGTCTACGCTGTATCCTGTTGACGTAAGTATAATACTAGCCTTGTCAAGTAAGTCCGCGTCCTCTAGTTCTTTTACACTAGTCTTTGAACTTTTTTCATTTTCGAAATAAGTAGACCTAGCTTCTAAAACTGCAAACAAGCCGTTTATAGCCGCGCTAAAAGCTGCTCCTTTCCTAACAACTGTTGAATATAAAGTATTTAGTATACTTATCATATGAGTCTAGTTTATAGCTAAAATATCTGCCGCTGTTGTCGCTGCTTTTACTTTAACTACAACGATAGGTAAAAAAGCACCACTTGCAACACCTTTGAATGTAACATTCGTTTCTCCGTTTGCCATGTCAACAACTAAGTCTCCTCCAGTTCCTACGTACAACGCAGATTCAGGCAATACTGTTGAATCACTTTTTACGACAGCTACTGCACTCCTTGAAATAGCTTTTGTTTCTTGTTCTAAGTTGAAATATCTTCCCATTTTTTTATTTAGTTACTTTGTTAATTTATTTTTCTTTTCGTATGATCTTGCTCCTGCTAAACCTAGCATACCTAGTAGCACTTGCATTGTTACATTAGTATTTATTTCAGGGAAGTCCATTGTCCATCCTTTTACCGTAAACGTAAACCTTAATAAAGGTTCTAAAAATACAGCGTAGCCTAAACCAATTCCACAAACCCATCCGATAAAAGGTCTCCATCCTGCGACAAACACCGATCTATGAGACGCTTCTGCTTCGTTTATTTTAGTTTGAACCTCTGCTAGCTTTGCAGCCATTTCTAATTGAGCATTAGGGTCAAGTTCTTTTCCTTTAACAGCTTCTCTAATGTCTTTAGCCAATTGACCAATACCTTTAGTTCCGCCTCCGAATAGTTTTGCTATAAAACTCATTTATGTTTTTTTTAAGATTAACACCTCCATCTTTTAAGTGCTGCAGCTTTTCTAGTAGGTCTACCTTTAGAATCCTTCATTGGACCTGGCATTCCACTCATACGTGCGCAAAATGATTTTCTTCTTTTAGCGTCTTTGCTGCCTGCTTTAACTTTACCGGTTACGGCAGTTTTAAGTTTGCTACCTGGATTTTTTTTCTTGTAAGCAGCTACACCTTTTTTAGTCATACCCGCACCTTCTTTAGTAGACAAAAAGTTTCTATCTTTGCCTTTCGTGGTTTTTCTTATTTGCTTCTTAGCCATATGCTATTAGTGTTTACAACCGCAAGGTTTTTTAGTATTTACTTTTTTTTTAACAACTACTTTTTTACCTGCTTTTTTAGCGTAAGCTTTTGCTGCTGTTTTTCCTTTTGCTGTGTACGCGAATTTCTTTGTTCCTACTTTTGGCATAATGTTTATTTTTTACGTTTTAGTGATGATGTTCTTTTACCCATTCCTGTTCTTTTCTTTTCAGCTACAGCTTTTTTCTTTTCGGCTGGAGACATTTCTTTCCAAGTTTTCGGTGTTTTACTACTTACCCTTTTACTTGGTCTACACTTTTTAGTGTTTTTGTTCTTAGTAGATCCGCATACGTTACCTTTTTCGTCTTTCCATTCTTCTTTAAACCACCTTTTCAAAGCGGCTCCTTTCTTGGTTTTACGTACAGCCATTACTTTCTGCTTTTAGCTTTTCTACACTTTGCAATAGCTCCACTAGCGTACGCTGATGGAAATACTTTGTATGCTTTTTTTACTTTATGATAACAAGCATCTTTTTTAGATTTTGATTTCATTGTAGTATTATTTTTTAAGTTCTATTTCCTTAACTTTTAGTTTAATGCTTTGTATGTTATCTAAAGCTTTTTCCTGGTGCTTTTCTAGGTACTGCAGCCGCATGTTTTGTTCCGCGTCATCTGGTAAAGCTCCTAATTCGCCTCTAGGCCATTTAACTCTAAACTCTGAGTTCATTTTAACGTACTCTTCCATTCTCATCAGCCTAACCTGTAATGATTGAATTTCTGCTATAAGCGTAAAGTAAACACCACAAAGAGACATCAATCCAAAACAAATACCTAGTATTGTTTTTATGTTCATTTGTAGCTTAGTATTTTCACCGATTTCAGCCGCCATAACTATATTACTTTGTATTTAGTTTTACCGTTTTCTTTATACGCTTTTAAACACCTGTTCCTATTAGAATCTTCAGACACGTAAGAAACATGCACCCAGTCAGGATTTTCATCTGTACCGAACTCCCATATCATTTGGTCAAAGTCTAAATTAGCTTTAATGTATTCGTACATTTCAGCATTTGTTTTATGACCATATGTATCATCTATATCCATTGCTCTGCCTTCGCAGTGCTGAGACTTTAAACTTCCGCCTATAGCTTTGTTTAATTCTGGTCCGCGATAAAAAGAATTTATTTTAATAGGTTTACCAACCCACTTTCGCAAAGGTTCAAACACGTTTTCTGCAAGAACCTCCATATTTGATCTATGGTAGCCGGTAGGAGTATTGTCTATACCTAATCTTAAAGCTGTGAAGCTTCTAGTACCTTCTTTAAACGAAACGTGTTTACTTATCATTGTTTTTATTCATTATGTACCATCTGTGTACGGTATACCCAATTGACACAGCTAATAATGTTATTTTTAGCATTGCGTCTATATTTGTCATTGAAACTGAAAATGCTCCTAGGTTGGTTAAGTATACTTTTAAATCTGCACTCATGATACGTTCATAATTTATCTTGTTTTGTCTTTGTTGACATTTCTTATTGCTGTTTGTAAAACTTTGTCTGTATATGTTTTACCTCTCATTATAGAATTTCTTTTTTCGCTCGTGGGTATATCTTCTTCACCGAGCATGATACGGTACATTCTACTAATTAGTTGCTTGCACTTAAAGGATACTTTGTATATGTTATATTTTTGTGTTGTGCGGTTTCGGTTTCTCCAAACCACAATCCAACCTTCTTTAAGTAACCTGTTCCATCGTTTATTATCCCAACTATAAGCGTATGTACCTATTTCAAAATCATGCTTAGTAAATAGATCCATGCAGTCAAAGTATATTAGCAACTCTAAATCTGCATCTGTTAAATTATTATTTCTGCAAGCCCATTTGCGTATAACTCTATAATGCTTTAGCAAGTTCATGTCTTTAACGTCTCTTGCATCCAGCTTTCTCATAGAACAACAACTACGTCTTGCATTTTAATAACTTTGTATCTTTCTTTTTCGTACTCTATAGAGTTTCCCGCGTGCCTATCGTAGTATATCTTATCACCTTTTTTTAATCCAGGCACAGACTCTCCTACTGAAACAATAGTTCCTTCTCTATATCTTATATCTTCTCTATCTTTTTCTGATAGTATTAGTCCTCCTTTTGTTTTTTCAGTACCTATTTTTATAGGTTCTATAACTAAATGTATACCTACTGCTTTCATTGTACCCTTAGATTATTAATTACACAATCAGTTGACAATATCGTTGTAGCAACAGAAGCTGCATTTTTCAATGCGCTTTTTGTAACAAGCAAAGGATCGATAATACCCTGTTTGACCATACTCACGTTTTTCCCCGTAACAACATCAATCCCGCTACTTTTTTTATCCGGATAAAGTTCCGGTAGACCAGCGTTCTTTAAAATAGTCAGGTAAGGAGCTTTTATAGCTTTTAACAGAATATCTTCGTTTTTTCCCTTAGACTTTACCAATGTAGAAGCATTTAACAAAGCAATTCCTCCGCCGGGTAAAATACCTTCTTTAATAGCAGCTTTTGTCGCGCAAATTGCATCTTCTACTCTATCTTGCTTTTCTTTTAGTTCGACCTCTGAATTTGCACCTACTTTTACAACTGCAACCTTACATGATAAGAATGCTAGCCTTTTTTCTAGGTTTACAATTTTTCCAGGGTTTTTTGTTTCCTGTAATTCTTTTTTAATAGAATCAATAACTTCTTGAACCTCTTTTTTAATGCTTTCTACTTGCAATACGGTTTCTTCTTCGTTCGTAGTAGATTTTACGCATGTACCTAGGTGTTCTAGCTGCACCATGTCTAAATCATCTCCTAAATCTTCGTTGATAACCGTAGCTCCAGTTAATCTGGCTATATCTTGCAGCTTTTCTTTTCTATAGGTACCAAAATCAGGAGCGTCAACTATATTTACTTTAATATTGCCCTTCATTTTGTTCATAGCTAGTGCAGATGCTACTTGGGCGCTAGAATCCCCAATTATAAGTAGAGGTTTGCTGTTTTTTATAACGTATTCTAGTACGTTTTGTATTTTTCTAATATTTTCAATTTCATTTTCAACAACCAGTACTAGTGGGTTGTCTAACTCAGCTACTTTACGTTCTGGGTTTGTAATGAAGTGAAAATTCTTAATAGGTTTGCTAAATGAAGCTCCGTTAATAATTTCGTAACTTGTATGATCGTCGTTTGATACTTCCATCGTTACTACGCCGGATTGTCCTACTTCTTGAAAAGCATTACCTATAATATCACCTAATTCTTTATCGTTGTTGGCAGAAATAGTAGCTACGTTATTAATCATGTCTCCTTTTACAGGAATCGATTCTTTTTCTAAGTAATCTACTACTTTTTTAGTAGCTGCTTCTATACCGTTCTTAATATCCCTAGAAGAGATGTTTTCTGACGCGTAAGCCTCTGTTAAAATAGAGTGAGCTAAAACAGTAGCTGTTGTTGTACCGTCCCCTGCTTCTTTAACGGTTTGTCTTGCTGCTTCTTTTAGAAGCGTTGCACCCATGTTTTCGACGGGGTCCAGTAGCGTAACTGAATCCGCTACTGTAACTCCATCTTTTGTTATAACAGGTTTACCTGTTGAATCCTCTAGTAATACACACTTTCCTCCGGCTCCTAGCGTAGAGCTTACCGCTTTTGTTAGTTTTGTAATACCTTGAAATACATTTTTTCTAGCCTCGCTTCCGAAGCTTAGATTCTTGACGATTGCGTCTGACATAATTTGATTTTATTTTATTTGATTCGATGTTAGTATTATTACGCGCTAAATGCGCTTTTTACTCTTATCACTTTGTTTTACTCGTCGAATCCTAGAGTCTTTATAGCTTGCCCGAATATCTCTCCAATTGCTGCTCCTCCGTAATTTGAAGGATGTATTGAGTCTTCTCTAGCAGATGTTGGAAGTATGCCAACACTGTTACAGTATATGTCTGCGTCTTTCCATAGTTGTAAATACTTAATGAACGTAGAAGGAGTACTTCCTCCAGCAGGGGTAGCCGTAACTGAAATATTATTTACTGAATTACCTGCGGTTATCCTGCCAATAGTATCTAGTCTAATCGTCAAGGTTCCTTCTTTTCCGTCGCCTCCTGGATCTATTAAAGAACCGGTAACTGTATACTTGTCGTAAACTCCATTAAACCCTATAGAAATTTTATCTTGATCTGGAATATAGCTTTTGCCTGAATCTTGCGGGTTTACAAACTGAAAAAACTGAGCGTCGGTTACATCAATAGTTACACTACCGTTAAGTGACGGTTGCATAAACGCGTTTTTAAGCTGAGCGCCTCCCATATCGTAACCTCCTTCAACCAAAGCAGGTAATGTTTCGACAACGTGGTTACCCCATATTGATTTTATTTTTTTAGTAAGTACTTCGTTTTGAGTTTTCTTTATAGCGTTAATAGCTTCTGAGGTGTTTGCTCCTAGTATTGTGGTAGCTATTAAAAAACGGTTATGCGTTAAAGATCTAACCATTTTTTTCAAATCTTCAACTATAGTGTCCGGTTCGTCGGTATTATTTTGACCAACCCAGAATATGTTTATAGCATTGGATTTATTACCGTTAGTAATAAACTTGTCTCTAATAAAAGATGACACCATTCCACCGTACGTTAAATACGCTGCTGGATGGCCTGTCACTTCTGCTATTTTAGCAAAAGAACCTCCTCTACCAATCAAACTATCTCCAAAACCCTGTATATATCTAGTTACTTTTTTAGGCTGAAGAAATTCTTTTTCTGCCCTGTAAGGATAGTAGCTAGTAGCTCCGTTGAATCCGTATATTTGGAATCCATCTAGCCATACGTTTTGCGCAGTAGACGGGAACACACACCTTACTTTTTTTATTAGCGGATTATTCACTGTAAAGCCTAACGCACTAGTTAGCGTGATTTGCCCGACAAAATCTCCATTTGCTTCATATCCGTAGGCGCTTGTTATTTGTTGACTAATATAATCTCCTTGTCTTACATCCGCATAATCTGACAATTGCTGGTCGGCAGATCCACCTGGTGTAGTCCTACCTGATCTTGGATCTACACCAAGCCCTTGAGTGTAAGAAGACTGATCAAACAAAGCTATATTGTAAAAGCCAGCGTCGTTGTCGTTAAAAGAATTTAATGTGTCTATTTCAGTAGCATTGTCAGTAACTCCGCTCCCGAAGCTCTTGTAAACTTTACATACAGGCGATAGTAAAGCGATTATACCCTGAGCCATAAAATGAGTTGCACTCGCCGGGAAGTCACTAGGTGTAAGCACCGTCGCTGCTGTATACCTTGCACTAGATAAAAACGTATAGGTGTCAAAGTCCGTCAATGTATAATAAAAAATGGTAGGCTGGCTCGAGGTGTATGTTCTAGCATCTAGTTCTATTTGCGTTACTCCAGCTAAAGGTTTAGCAAGTAAAGTTTTCCAAACTCCTGCAGCACTTGCTACGATTTTACCGTTTGTTGAATTAATATTACTCGACTGTACAAATTCGCTAGAAAAGTCACTTACCGCAGAAACTTCTGTATTTGTAAATTCACTAACGGCTTGTCCACTTACACCCTCTGATGTATTAGCAGGATCAATTGTATTTTGAACCAGGCTGGCGTCTTTTACAAAAGCGCTACCAGTATAATGGTAAAAACCATTGTTGCTAGAAGGTGAATCGTTCGTGACTTTATAAGAGTCAGTTGTTGTAGGCGTAGCGTACGCTTGCAGCAAGGCTAAAGTAGTAAAAGAAAGCAATCCTCCTGTTTGACCCGCTTCTAAAGCAGCGATAGCCTGGTTTGTTGGGATTAAGTCCGCCTTTATAGCAAGAGCAGCGTCAACTTGAGTTTGTGTATAAGTAGTAGCTTGGTCGGCTTTAAGTGCTAATAAGTTATCGGTTTCAGTTTCTGTATATGTGGTAGCTTGGTCAGCTTTTAAGCCTAGCTGGGTTTCTGAGACGTAATCCCCTACCCAAGACGTTCCGTCATACGTGTAATTTTTAGACTGAGCTATGTCCCATACTGTAAAACCTGCTACAGGTGTTATTTCTGCCCACTCACGGCTTCTTGCTTCGTATATACTGTTAGCTACAACAGCTGTTCCGGATGCCGAGCCTTCTCCTGTTACTGTGTTTATATATCTATTGCCTTCCACAAAAGCAGTTGGCTCAGAAGTAGTAAAGTCTACTTGTAATCTAATAGGTATTTTACGATCGCCTTTAGACCCTAGTATAAAGTCTTCTATACTACTCATAGTGAAGTTGCTAGTTTCTTGACCAGGGGACTCCGTACCTAGTAGTTTAGATTTTCTGTTTATATTACCAAGTGGGTAACTATTAATAATTGCCATGTGTATTTTTTGTTTATGTTATTTATTAAAGCCTCGACATAAAGTTTTCATATTTATAACTGGCATATGTCATACCTGCTGCGTTCAAGTGAGTATTGTCTTGTAGTGTTAAAGCATTTCTTTGGGCGGTGTTTTGAAAATAAACCCCTCCGTTTTTTACGTTGTTAAAAACAGAAATACCAAAAGCATTACAAACTTCAACAATTGCATTAACATAGGGTGTTATGCCACTCGCTTTATAGTACGGTGTTATAAAAAACAATCTTTTGTCTGGGAATTTTGTTAAAAGACCTAAAGCTAAATCATTTAACGCTCCATAAAAAGTTTCTTCTGAGCCTCCGTTAGCCCACGAGTCGCCGTAAGAGCCGACTGTTAAGCTTTGGTTAAAATCATTAGTACCTCCGAACAAACAAACGAAGTCAGCGTTGCTTGTTAAAGAACTATATCTTTCTAGCATAGAATTGCTATCCCCGTTGGGCATTATTGTATTACCATTTATACCCGCGTTTATTACAGTCATGCTATTTCTTGCACCTAGTTTTGTGACCCAGTTGTCGGAAGAAGGTAAAGTGTGTCCATAAACCATACTATCTCCAATTGCTAAAAATGTAGTGCTTAGTAATCTATTGTTATTTTCTTGTTCTTCAACCTTTTCTCGCAACCCACTATTTACAGTTATTTTCAAAGTACTGTTTAAAGATGAAAACCTTACTCTGTGAGCGTTAGCGGGTACTATGATTTTTAGATCGGTTACGTTTATTAAACCTCCCGTATTTTCTTCAAAGCCAACTACATTGTCATTTACGTCAACAAAAACGCATGCCACACCTAGGTTTCCGTATCTCCCTGTATATAGCCAAGATGTAATGTTTGAGCAAGAGTAGTAGTTCGAAACCTTTGCGCCAGGAAAAGTAGTACTAAGAGTATTGTCGTTTCTTAGATAAAGATTATTAACGTCTACTATTGCATCTGCTTGAGTCAATGCTAAATTTAAAGAGGAGATTCCCGAAGAGTTAACCAAGATATCTGCATCGTTAGAAGTTATGTTCTGCGTGTTTGTTTTTATGTCTTCAAAAACGTCTGACTTTATACCTATTTTTAAGGTGCTATTTAAAGATGAAAACCTTACCCGGTAAGCATTACTAGGAGCGGTAATTTCGCGGTCAGCAACATCTATTAGCCCACCTGTGTTTTCTTCAAAACCAACTATGCTTCCGTTAATGTCTAAAAATAAACAAGCCACTGCTGCGTTCCCAAATCTACCTGTGTATAATAAGACGTCATTTTCTTTTATAAAATAATAGTCTGATACAACAGCACCTGCAAAAGCGCTACTAAAAGTATTGTCGCTCTGCAAATAAACATTATTGTTCGATATAGCCAAATCTCTTCTTCCTGATTGAAATTTTGATATATCGTTACTGTATTTAAAAGAGTTAGATAACCCTCCGCTAGAAACAACGTTCGCGCTACCCGCTATTGGGGCAGACTCTATGGTTATACCGGTAGGAGTAACAATTTGCGTAAAAGTGTTTTGCGCGCCTCCAACAGCTATGGAAACTACTTGGTTACTAAGTGAAACTACTTCTCCTCCAAAATTGGTGTAGGTACCAGAAGTTGAACAAGAGTATAACCCGTTTTGAGTAGGTGCCGCACTAGTAGGTGTTATCGCTCCAACAAACCCACCCGAAAATAAACCATCTGCTTCAGCTTTAGTATACGTGGTAGCTTGGTTGGCTTTTAAGTCTAAAAGAGTATTTGCTTGCGTAATGGTGTAAGTTGTGGCTTGATTTGCTTTTGTTGCTAAAGACGTGTCTACTTCTGTTTTTGTATAAGTGGTAGACTGGTTTGCCTTGGCATCTAACAATGCGTTTGTTTCGGTTTCCGTATAAGTTGCGGCTTGATCCGCTTTTAAATCTAATTGAGCTTGAGTTACAAAATCACTTACCCAAGTAGTGCCACTATATGTAAAGTTTTTACTTTGATCAATATTCCAAACAGTAAAACCGATAGCTGGAGCTATTTCTACCCAAGCTAAGTTCCTTGCTTCGTATATATAGTTCGCTGTTACAGGTGTGCTAGAAGAAGACCCTTCTCCTGTTACAGTATTTATGTACCTTGCTCCTTCCTCGTAAGCGGTAGGTTCTGCGGTTGTAAAATCCACTTGAGATGTTACAGGTATTTTTCTATCGCCTTTGGCTCCTAGTATAAAATCCTCTATGCTACTTATAGTGAAGTTAGCTGTTTGCCCGGATGGGTTATCTGTACCTAGTAACTTATCCGTTCTTAAAGGTGGTCTTGATTCGTAATTATTAATTTTTGGCATGTCTTGCTATTGTTTTATTTTCTTTTGTAAGCTTTGAACTTGTACTTCTTTTTACCTTCGCACTTGGTACCGTTTCCGTCGTTACCTCTGTTTGCTTTAACAGACTTAAACTTCCCGTCTTTGTGATCCCAATCCATACCATTAGCTTTACTCCCCGCTTTGTTTCTCATTCGTTGCGCGTGTGCTTTCTTCTTTCTCCTAGCAGGTGTAAGTGCATAAGCAAGATCTCTCTTCTTTTTTGCCGCTGCCGCTTTTATAGATAATTTTTGTTTTCCCATACCTTATATACTTACATGTGTGTGTCAATATTTACGTTTTCCAAAAGTGTGACGATAGCCCCCTACTATTATATATAACAGGCTAATGTCGCATTACGGAGCTTCAGATTTTTTTTATTAAAAAAATTTTTGTTAGATGTATATAAGTAAAGTGTTATACATATTTATAACGACATGGCCCCTATACTAAAAGCTAAATGTTTTAACCCAGCCCCCCTCCGTTTGCGTGCTTCAGCCATAATTTTTTACGTTTCGGCTGTGCGCTTGGCTACTGCGGACTGAGCTGTACCCGTAATACATTCAGGTATCCTGGTCACGGCTTCGGCCTGAGCGGCGCGGCATAACGCCGGAGGCGTATAGCATTTTTCCAAAACGAATACGAAGGAGTTTCGATAATATAAGTGAATAAAGAAATTAACTATATCACTTTAACATTTTAACTTTAACATTTTAACTTTAACTTTTTACTTATGACTTTTACAAAAACTATCCAAATCAATCCAAAAGATTTCAACAACATTGAAAAATTATTCTTTGACTATCTACAAAAAAACACAGACCCCTCAGCCCTGGAAACCATCCAATCTATAATTGATCAAGTCATTGATTAATTATATTCAAAACAAACACGAGGTATACTCGATAATATAAGTGAATCTAAATAATACTACTATGAAACATACAAAACAAGAGTTCGAAGCATTAAAATATCTAATCAAAATGCACGGCCACTACCCAGCCAACACAATGGAAGGCATGGAGGAGCAACTAGACAATATCCTGGGCGCTATCGATCCATACTGCGAGGACTACTAAACCTCACCCATGCGTAGCGAGCGAACCTCACCCATGCGCTTTGACGAAATAAGTAAACTCTCAAAGTGAATACGAAGTACAATTGATAATATAAGTGTAACAAGAACAAATTAAATTAACAATAACACTTTAAATTTTTACTTATGTCTAACACTAGAAACATTAAAATTAACAAAACAATTAAAATTAATTCACAAGACTACTTCACCCTGGAAAAAGTTTTCTACAACTACCTACAACACAACCCAAGGACCCCTGAAGTTATAAAAACTATGCAATCTATAATTGATCAAGCAATTGATTAATTATTACAAAACAAATACGAAGTACAATTGATAATATAAGTGAATCTAAAATAAATAACTAAAATCAAATATTATGACAAATCAAGAATTAATGACTCAAGCAATCGCAAACATGTCAACTGAAGAGAAAGCAAAGATCTTTCCACCAATGCAACGCAAGAACTTTGTAGTAAGACAATCCTGGATGGGACGCAATCAAATCATAACGTTCAAAAATAACAAGGGACAAGTGATGACCTACAATCACGATGAAGTGTTGAACGCAATGCTACCCAAGCTAAGCATCATGCCATGCTGGATCAAACGAGGCTACTGGTCACAATCAACTAACATGCCCTTGAATGTTAGAGGCCTTGCAACAATCGAGGAGACTGAGGCGGCTGAATAAGCCCCTTAGTACCCAAAATTGCTATACATTTTACAGAACGAATACGAAGTATAACTGATAATATAACTGAATCTAAATAATAATAATTAAATCTAATAACTATGACTGAAATACAAAGAACTGACTTACTGAACTATCTAAACAATAACAAGATAGACTACAATTTTGAATTAGAAACTGAAACAATAACCGTTAACCTTAAATACAAATAATATGAACAAATTAATCAGAACAGAAGTACTGGCAACGATCGACGAGCTGAACCAGTATCTAAACGGAAACGTAACAGCTGAAGGCTTACGAGATGCGCTAGAAGATATGCAACTAGCTTTAGATGGACACTTTATAACTAAACTATAATACTATGAACAAACAAATGCTAAAGCAGATGATCTCAAACGAGTTGGACCTGCTATTCAAAACTGATCACTGGGGAACTGAAGATCAAATCACAATTGAAAACATAATCCTTAAACAATCTGGCATGGAATGCAAGGATCAGGAATCAATCGAGGAGTATTACCTACGGATACACGATTCGATCTAACAGAAAAGTGCGACAATAGCCCCCTATTATAATACTTAACAGGCTAACGTCGCAGTTTTTAAAAATCTCTAGCCGTTACCTTAAAATAACGGAAACTGGGCCTGGTTTTGCTATACGACCGGAAGAGTGGACTCCGTCCTACAACTCATTTAGATCCGGTCACTGATCGCGGTCGGAAGACCGTATAGCATTTACCGAATTTTACCCTAAATTCGACGTATAGCATTTTCTCAAGACCAACACGAACCCTTTTTGATAATATAAGTGTAACAAACAAAGAGTAATAACAATAGAAACTAAGATTATGAAGTACACTTGGAACGAAGACACACTCGATCACTTTAAATTCATCGCAAACTACGATACAAAGGTAAATTTGCTATACGAAATCACGGAATTCGTAGAAAACAACACCCAACTTGAAGAAAATGAGGTATATCAAGACCTTATAGACGATTTGGTAGCTCAAGTGTACACAGAGAGATGAGGAGTTACACCCTAGAGACTATTTTATCTAACAAATAAAGTACACCCTATGAAAAACTTTCAAAACTAATACGATCACCTATCGATAATATATATGAAACTTACAAATACTAACAAATAATTAATAACTAATAAAACTCTATTACTATGTCTACTATTAAAACTAAAGAAGAAATCTTAAAAAACCTTACACCTGAACAACTGAAAGCGGTATTTCCACCGATCACTCGAAAAAACTTTGTAGTCCGGAAGAGTTGGGAAGGGCGGAATCAAGAAATCACCTTCACCAATAACAAAGGTCAAACTATAAAGTACAATCACGACGAAGTACTTAAGGTAATGTTACCTAAACTAAATATCTCACCAAATTGGTTGAAACGCGGATATTGGAGTCAAAGTACTAACCTACCAACAAGTGTAAGACACTTAGGTGAAATCTTATCAACAACCGAAAAATAATATACTATGAAAGAAGACTATGGGTTCTCTAACGAACAAGAATACGAAGACTATGCTCACCTAATGTGGATACTTAATAACGAAAACTAAATATACTATGCAACTATCAAACACAGAAACAAATGTACTATTGGTCGCGTTAGACCATATGGAAGAACACCTACTAGATTTAATAAAAGAAATAACTATAAAAGCCGATACCTTGGGATATAGACTTGAGGCGTGTAGGACAACAAGAACTAAAATAAACCAACTATGATTGTACTAAACCGAAAAACAAGAAGAGACGTTACCGGAGATTACCTTAAACTAATGGAAGGTAAAATAACACGCGAAGAGTTCGCGGTCATTGCCGGAATCAAAGACGAAATGCTATACGCTAACCTAAAATAAATAATATTATGGAAAATACAATATTCAAAGTGGAACACATATGGTGCGCCGACGACGATCGGTGGATATATATCGAGAAGAATGAGCAAATGAAGATAGTCGGTATAAACTTCATGCAAGGTGATGACTATAGACACTTCAAAGATTTTTGGTGTAACAATAACACTCCGCTATTTAAGTTTTATAAGGAAATGTTGTATACCTTTCCGGTCGAAGTAGCAAGTGTAACCACTCTAAGTTTTATTAACAAGTGCATGTGGGCTTACCACAGTGCCGCATCACTAAACGACAAATACAATTAACTATGGAAAAACTAAAAACACTATTAAAAAACCACGATTGGCACTATGGTCGATCGGATGATATGAGAGCTTGGCGTCGCGGTAACGAGAGTAACAAACAAATTCACGCTGCGATGAAGGAATTGGGTCACACACCCGAAGCACTAGACCTATATAACCAATATAAACAATTTTGAAATGAAACCACAAATAATTAGAGTAATATTCACTTTGCTATACATCACCTCTATAGTATATTTCGTAAAATACCTATTGTAATTTACAAAACGAATACGATCACCTAACGATAATATTAATGTAACTAAAACACAAACACTATGGGTAAAATTAAAAAATACCACGAGCACGTAAGTCACTATGCCTATGTAACCTACTTCAAAGACGAAGGAATGTACAAAGTAAAAGCAAGTGTACACGTCAACATTGAAGAAGGAAGCGATAACCGATTATACCACGAAGTAACTGACGTCGATCTAGAGTTCTTTATCAACGATAAAAAATGCGCCTATTCAGGTTTCAAAGAAATGTACGGAAAACTATTTACTACAAACTCCTGGGAAGCGTACGAAGAAGGTCTCTACGAAGAATTCGAAGCGCACTACTTAAACAACAAAGTTAAAATTAAGTAAAGTATTTACAAAACCAATACGAACACCGATCGATAATATAATTGAATCTTAAATATACATACTATGAAAAACATCAAGTTCCTAAAAAACAAGTTAATTTCCTTAAACAATAGAGTATACAAACCATATTTGATCGGTGATCTACCTGAAAAGTTCGCCTTCATACACGACGAAGACAAAGAGCAAGACGGTATAACGCAGTGGTTCAACTACAAAGGTTTAACTTACGTACCTAAAAATCTATAACATGAGCGATATCAAAGATGCAATTGCGCACTACAAAGCGGTGCAAAAACAAAGAGCTAGTGAACACAGAATCAAACACCAACATGACGGTCTTTGCCAACCATTCACCAACGAAGAGTTTGCTCAAATACAAACGAAGATGAAGTCTAGTTACGGTGCCAAAGCAAAGAAGCACAGTTACAACGGTCTCTGGAAACACTATGACGTAAAAATTGAAACACTTTAAATACATATACAATGGGAAGAACTAAAGAATTATTAGAACAAATGAATGAAGTTGCAAGCGGAGTTGCAGATGTTACACTAGAACTAATGGAAGATAGCGTTGATTGGCAATTAGCCGAGTGGCCGCAGGGTGGCGATACCTACAGTGCTATACATCGCGAAGTAATTGAAATGGCGGTAAGTAAAATGTATGAAGAACTAAAACGGTAATTATGAGCTATTCACTTAGACGAGTACTAATGGAACGTGACGGCATGACGGGTATCGACGCCGATCTAGAAATAAAAGATATCAAGTATAGAGTTATGCAAGGCGGTGAAAACCCTGAAGTAATTCTATACAATGAATACCGGTTAGAACCCGACTATATATGGGACTTATTATAATTTACAAAACGAATACGATCGGTAATCGATAATATATTTGAATAACAAATTAGCTTTGATGTGGTGTTACGATGACACCTTTAACACACAGTAATCGCAGTGCATCAAGCTGGTAGGCTAGGTATGGTACGCAGTGCGCTTGAATCAGTAAACGTTTTCACGAGCTGGTTAGCGAGGTCTTACTACTGACGAGTATGAGGTTCGATTCCTCACTAGCTACAAATGACTCATAGTGTAATGGTAACACTGCGGTTTTTGGTGCCGCAATTCGAGGTTCGAATCCTTGTGAGTCAACTAATTTAAAACTATAATACTATGAATGAAATGTTAGAAATGATTGACACTGAACTATCCATGCTCGACCGTGGAATAGTAAGAACACCTGAAAACGATGCAGAGTTAGAACGTTTTGCTAATGCAAACGGTGGAGTTTGCGACATACTACTAATGCAAATGGCGAAAAACTATGGCTATAAGATCGCTTTACTTAACATGCTCGAAGCAATTAAATCTGAAGAATAATGGGAGCTAACAAATACTTAGGATACACTGACTTCAACACTTGGAGAGTGTTCCATGACACGCTATCCGGCATTGACTTTCACAGTAAAGTAACCGCTGACGAACTAAAAGAAATTTCTTTATTTACAGTGTTATGCGACTTTGAAATGAAACAAGGTAGCCACCTTATAGAAGAGTACGCGAGGTTGTTCATCGAGCTCGCAGACTTTGAAGATATTGCAGAATCTATTAACTATGATATAAAGTAAACTATGCTATACGACGAAGCCCGAATACAAGCCCTTGAAAACGAAGTAGATAACCTTAGGCAAAAAAATGCACGGTTACTAGGAGAACTGAGTAGGATCAATCGCATCCTAACCAGAACATTACTTCAAGAATAAATTTACAAAACGAACACGATACCATATTGATAATATTAATGTAACTAAATAACAAACAACTATGAGAACAACACTTTACTCACGGCTAAAACCTGAATTCAAAAAAATTATTGAAGAAAAATCAAAGCAGTACCCCGCTTGCGGCCGTAGTGTTGTTGAGTCACTGCAAAAAACAATGTACCACCGACTAACTATTTGCGAAGTAACAGACTTATCGGTATTTATATCACTATACCAGCGATCAGATAACGAGTGGTGGACAGGTAAAGATTTGTTTAACTTAGAAGACCAGATAGCCTAATGACACAATCACAAATAGAAGACAGAGCACGTAACAAAGCGTTCTCTCAAGTAACTCAGTTGCAACTTAATATAAGACGCACTAAAGACGACATTAAACGTGGTATCACCGGTAACATTACCGTTGAACAACTCGAGATGATTCTTAAGTCAGAACAACGTGAGCTTAAGACATGGCAGTACATATCAGAATTAATCGAAAAAAATATATAATATGAGCAAAGTAATTACAATTGAAATAGTCAACGAGCGTTTAGAAGCTAAAGGTTTCGGTGAAAAACAACGAGAAAGCGAAAAGCTAGCTAAAAAATCAGTGCTAGACTACTACGGTGTAGAACTTACAAGTCATTACGATTCAAATGCAGACTTCAGTATATACGAGGAGTCGACAGTTGACGGCTATAGTGTATGGATAGCTACTCACGACACTAATCAAATCAGTATATGCGAGGACGTTCATTACTATGACAGCGATCTTGGTGATGCTCTAGCTGAAGCTATCAGGTTTTCTAACGGTGATGTTGACTTCCCTGAAACTTTTTATGTAGAAAATGACGATGCCCACTACGTAGACGAAGCAATTGAACAGTTATTTGTATACCTGTCAGAAAAAATTGAAGTAGAAGTTGTTGATGAACTAATAGACGAAGGATATGAAGAGCGAGAAGACTAAAGAACAAACGCTACCAAAATGGTTTAAAGGTTTGCTATACGCAGACGGCGAAACAGTAACAAACAAGTTCAGCGGCGCTGAATATGACCTAACCGGCGTAGAACTATCTATGTACGATTTTATTATGGGTACACAGTGGCAGATGGAAATAGCTCCTAAAACTGTAACTCAAGCGCAGATCAACGACTTTCACAAAGGGTTGCGTTGGTTCCAAAAGAATAACATTAACGCCTATATGGCACTATTAGATTAATTATGGTTGAAGCAATTTTATGGGTAGCCTTCGCAGTTATCGTAGCAAAAGTAAGTAAGTCAATAGCTAAAAAGTTATTCCCTGAAGACTGGAAATAAATACACAGAACGAACACGATCGGTAATTGATAATATATTTGAATGAAAACATTTAAACTTATACTAACGCTGTCAGTTTTTGCTGCTACTTTTCTAGCTCCAATGACTATTGCATGGCTAATGAAAAAAAAAGATAAATAATATGAACCTACTAACTCAAAATTCCAAACTCAAAAAAACCAGCAAAGCTTTAGGCCTGCGAGTGTTTAACTTCGGTATTCCTGCATATAAGTCTGCAACTGGCAGAGTTATATGTGGCATGGCCGACGAATGTATCAAGTTTTGCTACGCTAAGAAAGGTGCTTACATCTGGTCTAACGTACAACCGGCATTTGAAAAGCGCTATCAGCTAAGTAAGACTGATGACTTCATCGACGCTATGAACAACGAAATCAAACGTAAAAAACCTGACTACGTTCGAGTGCATGACAGCGGTGATTATTACTCAAAAGCTTATTTGCAAAAGTGGATTCAGATTGCTATACACAACCCTGACGTAAAGTTCTATAGCTACACTAATATGGTTGATATGATCTTAAACACTTCATTGCCAAGCAATTACGATATTATATTCAGCGATTCAGGTAAACAAAAACACTTAATAAATGAACGAAAACACAGACACACCAAGATTTTTACTAGTACTAGCGATTTGTTATCTGCTGGCTATACTGATGCTTCCGCTGTTGATTTGATGGCAACGAAGTGGTTCAACAAAACAAATAAAGTAGGATTAGTATTTCACTAAAATTAAAACTATGACACAAAAAGAAAAAGTAAATACTATTATATCAGAAATAGAAGGTTTTATGTTTGAGTTTACACCACAAAATAAGTCGGATAAAGAATCTATGCTAAGCTACTTTTCCTCTATGCTTTGTGCATTAGATGCAGACACTGCTATTGAAGTTATGAAGGAACTTGGAGATGAAGGAAAACACCAAGCCTTAGCTATTAAAATAAATTACGGATACTAAAATTATAATTTACAAAACAAACACGAATGAACTTTGATAATATGAGCGAAGAGCAATACAATAAATTTATAGATGATATTGCTGGTGCAACAGTAAAACTAATGATTAAAAAGCAAGCTGAGTACGATGCTGAGCTAAAGATGGAGCTGGAAAAAAAGTACGGCTACGTTGTTGAGTTCAATGCTGCTAACCCTGAATATCCAGACGATCAAGATTTATTACTTGAACTTGAAGACTCTTTACAATCAGCTATCGACGAAGAGCGATACGAAGATGCTGAAGAACTAAAAAAACAAATTAACCAATTAAATTCTAAAAAAAATGACAAAAATTAAATCAGAGTACCTCGGAGTTGAATCAAGTTTTGTAGCATCACTACGATACACTTATGCATCACGTAAACTATTAGTGTTTTATAAAAGCGGAGCTACATACGAATACAGCGATGTAAAGCCTAAAGCTATTAAGAAAATTAGAAAAGCAAAGTCTATTGGCGTTGCATTCCACAAATACATTCTTAACAATGCTAACTTTAAAAAACTATAAATGAACATATTCTATCTACACGAAGATCCCGACAAAGCAGCTCAGTACCAGTACAATAAGCATGTAGTCAAAATGATTCTTGAGTCAGCGCAATTATTGTGTACTGCTCATCACTTATTATGTCCTGAAAAATCAGACCTCATTCCTTACAAAGCAACACATAAGAACCATCCTTCTGCTGTGTGGGTACGGCAGTCTGCATCTAACTACGCTTGGCTATACTTTCATATGCTAGCGTTGGGTAAAGAATACACTAAACGTTATGGCAAAACGCATTTGACTATTACTAAGTGTGAGGATATACTAAGTATTACGCCAGGCGGCATATTCAATACAGGTTTTACAGAACCTCCACAGTGTATGCCTGATGAGTACAAAGCGGACAGTGCTATACGCGGTTATTGGAATTACTATCTTGGTGAAAAGCATACAGTACGTAACGCTAATGAACCTAAGAAAGAATTTATGCCCGATGAGGTACAACAAT
>Ga0209603_1001117_pt1 | contig 28827 bp, 26 predicted proteins | sample COGITO_mtgs_1206_FD_184812 | JGI IMG/M metagenome (GOLD analysis project Ga0209603, IMG submission 184812) | Pelagic marine microbial communities from North Sea - COGITO_mtgs_120607 (SPAdes) (version 2) | ecosystem: Environmental > Aquatic > Marine > Epipelagic ... | reverse complement strand
CCGATGGGAAACAAGGTTTTGGCAAGCTGATCTTGGGTCAACTGGCAAAGGAAATAAGATTGATCTTTATTACCGTCTGCACCACTAATCAATCGGTGATACCCCACTCCATTATTTTTGGTGGTTTCTTCTTTTTGGCAATAATGACCCGTAGCCACATAATCGGCTCCAAGAGAGAGCGCAATCTTTAAAAAGACATCAAATTTAATCTCTCGATTACACAATATATCGGGATTGGGTGTTCTCCCAGCGGCATATTCATCGAACATATAGTCAACAATACGCTCCTTATATTCTTTACTCAAATCAACTGTCTGAAACGGGATCCCCAGCTTTTCGGCCACCAACATGGCATCATTACTGTCTTCCAACCAAGGACATTCGTTGGATAAGGTAACAGACTCATCATGCCAATTTTTCATAAAAAGGCCAATGACTTCGTAATCCTGCTGGGAAAGCAAATGGGCGGCTACACTGGAGTCTACCCCTCCAGACAATCCTACAATGACCCTTTTCTTTTTCATAGGGCAAAGTTACGTTAAGAAATTAAATTCTGATCCTCCAGTTAAAAGACTATCTACCGCGTGCTTTTTTTTGCTTTTCAGCTTCTTCCATCGCTTTTTGCAAACGTGCTGAAAAACCTCCTGCTTTTTTGGGTTTCTTTTTGTTCTCCTCAATTTTGGTGTGAATTTTTTTATCGTCAATGATATAATTCTTGATCACCAACATCAAAAAGATGGTCAACAAATTGGAAACAAAATAGTACAAACTCAAACCACTGGCATAGTTGTTAAAGAAAAATAACATCATCAGCGGCATCAGGTACATGATGATTTTCATATTGGGCATACCTGGTTGTTGTGGCATTGCTTGCTGACCTGTCGTCATTTGAGTATAAAAGAAAATAGCAATAGAGGCCAAAATGGGAAATAAACTAACATGGTCACCATAAAATGGAATACTAAAGCCTAGGTCCAAAATGGAATCATAAGAAGATAAATCATCTGCCCAAAGGAAACTCTTTTTGCGCAGCTCAAAAGCAACGGGGAAAAAGGTGAAAAGGGCATAGAATACAGGAAGCTGTAACAAAGCAGGGATACAACCTGCCATGGGGTTTGCTCCCGCTCTATTGTACAAACTCATGGTTTCTTGTTGACGCTTTACCGCATTGTCTTTGTACTTCTTATTCAATTCCTCAATCTCGGGGCGCAATACCTTCATTTTGATTTGAGAAACATAGGATTTGTAGGTGACAGGTGACATGGCCAATCGAACAATGATCGTCATCAAAACAATGGCAATTCCATGAGGCAAGAATGAAGATAAAAAACCAAACAAAGGCAAAAAGATAAATCGGTTCAACCAACCAAAGATGCCCCATCCTAGGGGGATAGAAGACTCCAAATCCCTATCGTAAGATTTTAAAGTTTCATAATCTGTTACTCCAAAATAATATTCAAACTGACTACTGAATTCCCCAGACTGGTAATTCAAAGGGATTAGTACTCCAAATTTTTTGGTGAAGACTTCATCCAAAGATTCATCATCTGCCAAATTATCGGAGGTCACTGTCAAACGATCAATAGACTTTGAAGGAACTAAAATCGCACTAAAAAAGTGTTGTCTAAAAGAAATCCATCGCACCGCCTCTGGTGATTCCTCATCGCTCCCGGCAAGGGATAAATAATCGACTTTATCCTCTTCATATCCATAGGTGAGTTCCGTATATCGTCCTTCATAATCAATACTTTTGGAGTTGCGGTAGGCACTGGTTTCCCAAGATAGAATGGCTGGCTCACTACTGTCCAAAAGAGTGGCTATACCAGTAGATTGCACACTGAAATCGACTAAAAAGTTATCGGTATCGATGGCGTATACAAACTCTAAATACTGATTCGGAGCAACAGCAGCTTTTAAGGATAGTACTTGTTTTCCATTATCAGTACTCAGTTGAGGAGAAAAATAAAAATCTTTAGTGTTGAGTCTTCTTCCGTCTTTGGTAGTGAATTGCACGTTGAATGCATTGTTTCCTTCTTTCACCAATTCTAGGGGTTGGTCGAGGTAATCGGTATACTCTTTGAGTCGCACGAGGGTAAGCAACCCTCCTTTGGGGTTTACCTCCAAAAGAAGGTCATTGTTTTCCAGTCTCTGCGTAGAAGCCCCTTGATCGGTCATCCAATTGCTGAAAATTCCAAAAGTACTCTGCAAATTGACCTTTTGAAGGGAATCGTTTAATTGTAATGGCGGGGCGACCTTTTTTTGTTCACTGGCAGCCTCTGTCTTTTGGGGTTCGGCGACAGGGCTGGCTCCCTCCTCAGGGCGATTGACGTATAGCATCCAAGTAAGGATCATCGCAATGAGAACGAATCCAATAAATTGGTAGGGGTCAAATCTTTTTTCTTCCATGGGTTTTAGTTCGGTTGCTGTTGGCTAAGATAATCAATACTGGCTTTTATAAAAGCGACAAATAAAGGATGTGGATTGGAAACGGTACTCTTGTATTCGGGATGAAACTGAACTCCAACAAACCAAGGGTGGTCTTTATTTTCAACAATTTCTACCAAATCGGTCTCGGGGTTGATTCCGGAAACTTTTAAAGCTCCCTTTTCGAAAACCTCGGACTTGTATTGATTGTTAAACTCAAAACGATGGCGGTGGCGCTCGGTGATTTGTTCTTTACCATACACTTCAGCGACTTTACTACCAGAGGCAAGATCACATTTCCAAGCTCCCAAACGCATAGTACCTCCTTTATCAACCACTTCTTTTTGACTTTCCATTATGTCTATAACAGGGTAATCTGTGTCTTTATCTATTTCCGTAGAATTGGCATTGGGGTGCATTAGTACATTTCTAGCATATTCGATCACGGCCATTTGCATCCCCAAACAAATACCAAAAAAGGGAATCTTATTCTCCCTAACATAGCTAATGGCATCAATTTTACCTTCTATTCCTCTCCCGCCGAAACCAGGTGCAACAATCAGTCCATGAAGATTTTTAAGTTGTTCTTGGGCATTGATTTGGTTTAAAAACTCTGAATGGATACTCACTACTTCTACTTCTGCTTCGTTAATGGCTCCTGCATGAATCAAAGCTTCGAGTATGGATTTGTAGGAGTCTTGTAACTCTACGTATTTTCCGACCAAACCAATTTTTACTTTTCGCTTGGGGTTTTTGTATTTTTCTAAAAAGGACTTCCAATGGTCCAAGTTGAGCTTGGATTTAGGGGTTAAAAGTAGTTTTTCCAAAACCACACGATCCAATCCTTCTTCCAACATTTTTATTGGAACATCATAGATGGTATCTAAGTCAATGGACTGAATGACAGCTTCTGCTTTTACATTACAAAAGAGGGCTAATTTTTTCCGTAAGTCTTCAGAAAGCTCGTGCTCGGTTCTACAGACCAACACATCCGCTTTGATTCCACTTTCCATCAAGGTTTTAACCGAGTGTTGCGTTGGCTTGGTTTTTAACTCCCCTGCAGCCGATAAATAAGGAATTAAGGTCAAATGGATTACCATCGCATTTTCTTCTCCCAACTCGTATATCAGTTGTCGGACGGATTCGATGTACGGTAAAGACTCTATGTCTCCAACGGTTCCCCCAATCTCGGTAATGATAATATCGAAGTCTCCACTTTTTCCCAGTAGTTGAATTCTTTCTTTGATCTCATTGGTAATGTGCGGAACCACTTGAACGGTTTTTCCTAAAAATTCACCGCGACGTTCTTTTTCAATTACACTTTGATATACCCTACCCGTAGTAACATTATTGGCCTGTGAAGTCTTAATGTTCAGAAAACGTTCGTAATGACCCAAGTCCAAATCTGTTTCAGCCCCATCATCCGTAACATAGCACTCCCCATGTTCGTAGGGATTAAGTGTTCCTGGATCGACGTTGATGTAGGGATCAAATTTCTGAATGGTAACCTTGAAATTCTGAGCCTGAAGAAGCTTAGCTAGTGATGCCGCTATGATTCCTTTTCCAAGGGAGGAAGTAACCCCTCCTGTAACAAAAATATATTTTATATCCGGCATCCGGTTTTATTTCTATTATGACTAACCGGGCTCAAATTTACAAAATCCCGATCTACTTTTAGGGCATTTACGCTATTTCTTAAGCTCCACAATTTCATAATCGTTGTGTTGCAATAAAAAATAGCCTGTATTCTGAAAGCTTTTGTTTTGTTTACTATACAAGAAGCGGTGTTCTTGATAATCAGTTTCGCCGATCTTTTCTGTTGATTTTAAATTCCCAGAATAGGCTTTTCTGAGAATCAAATCCATTGTAAGATCATAAGCTCGGATGGCAGTGCGATTGGGTGGTTTACCAAATAGGCTGATGTAATGATTTTGAAAAGAATTATATTCTCCCAATTTGAGAGGTAAGCGATCCGTGGTATAAGTAAACTTTAAGTCACCCAATTGCTTTAGAGACAAATTGGTGTTTTCATACACATTACTGCGATAGGTGGTAAACAACTGCACCGATCTTAACGCCGACTGCTGGGCACTCATTTGAGAACTCGCACTGGAAATCAAAGAAAAATCTTGGCTCTCCAGAATTACCTTGTTGGGGAGCGAGTCCACCAGGAGAGAATCGACCAAATCGGGAAGAAGATAATTACTTTTTTCAGGACGCAATACAGTAGCTTTGGGAAATAGCTCCAAAAGCTCTTTCTCTACCGAACGATTGAGGGAGTCAACTACCAAAACAATATTGTCCTCACGGTTCAATGTCTTGTCTAAATACTCATACATCCTTTTTCTAAGGAATTTTTTGGAGGTGACCGATTGATAAACTGCCTCTCTTAAAGCCACGGAGTTGGTGGAAAGTGGCGCAACTTTAGGAATCTTACGCACTTGGAGTTTGGTTGACAAATAATCAAAATTAGAGGGGATTAATGGGCCGACAATGGCATCTGTTTTAGAAAAATCATGAGTATTAACAATTTCATTCACCTTTGCAATACTGTTTTGGGTGTCAAAGACGTTTAGCTTGACGGATATCCCGAAATGACTTAGGGTATCTGCTGCCAATAATACACCCGAATAAAAATCTGCAGATAGGGTATGTAAATTACGACTTTGCAACAATCTTTTGGTGTCTTCGATGGAGTCGTATTCTATCTCTTTTGCTTTAAAAGGCAAAAGAATGGCCAATTCAATTTCCTTTGCTTCTTTGATGGAATCCAATAGGGAGAGTCGCTCCACCAAAAGGTCATCCTGAATCTTCAGCTCTCCTCTGGCATCACCAGGAACGCGCAATATCATCCCAACCTGCAATCCCTCTTCGGGAAGTTTAGGGTTGAGAGAGTCCAAAACCCTTTTGGTCACTCCAATTTTTTTCTCAATCCTGTAATAGCCTTCTTTAGGAAGTACCTTGTAGTAGTTGTAAGTACTATCCCAAGTTGAATCGAGCGTATTGGTTTCTGTTTGAGTTTCTGATTGGATCACCGTTAGACTTTCTGTTCGGCTTTCTGTTTGAATTTGTATCCGTGGAACACGAATTTCCTGACCTTCCTTAAGTCCCTTTTTAATCTTAGGGTTGAGTGCCTCGAGTTGTGGAATCGTTATTTGAAAATTATAAGCTATTCGCCATTTGGTCTCCTTTGGTTTTACGATATAGGATTGGGTCCTTTGATCTACCTGAGGTGGTGGAGTCACTTTCTCAACTATTTTGGGATAAACGGGAATCCTCAACATCATTCTTTTTCTCAAACCGACCTTTTTTAAAAGAGGGTTGTATTCATTGAGTTGCTCTTCAGTAACATTGTACTTTCGGGTAATCCCAAAGATAGTTTCCTTTTTCTTGACTTTGTGTGACAAAAACTTCACAGGAATTTCTTGAGCGGTGGAAAAGAAAATTCCACAGATCAGTAGTAGGCCAAAAAGAATTTTATTTTTTTTCACTTAACAATTGATTCAAAACTATTCCCATTCGATGGTAGCAGGAGGTTTAGAGCTAATATCATAGACAACCCTATTGACTCCTTTTACTTTGTTGATGATTTCATTAGACATTTTTTGCAAAAAGGCATAGGGTAAATCAACCCAGTCAGCAGTCATGCCATCAGTAGATTGGACAGCGCGCAATGCAACACACTTTTCGTAGGTGCGTTCATCACCCATCACGCCAACACTGTTGACGGGTAATAGCATGGCTCCTGCCTGCCAAACCTCATCGTATAAATCCCAAGATTTCAATCCATTAATAAAGATGGCATCTACCTCTTGCAACATCTGTAATTTTTCTGCAGTAATATCTCCCAAAATTCGGATTCCCAATCCTGGTCCAGGAAAAGGGTGACGGCCCAACAATTCGGAGGCAATACCAATACTCGCTCCCACTCGCCTCACTTCATCTTTAAACAACATTTTTAGGGGTTCCACCAGCTTTAGTTTCATGTAATCGGGTAATCCTCCCACATTGTGATGGGATTTGATGGTTGCCGAAGGACCTTTAACGGATATTGATTCGATGACATCAGGATAAATAGTTCCTTGGGCTAACCAACTCACTCCTGCTGTTTTTTTAGACTCTTCGTCAAATACATCGATAAAAGTATTTCCAATGATTTTCCTTTTTTTCTCTGGATCGATCTCCCCTTTCAATGCATCAATGAATTGGTCCGAAGCATCGACACCTTTGACATTGAGACCCATGCCTTCGTATTGATTCAATACACTCTCAAATTCGTTTTTTCTAAGCAGTCCGTTATTGACAAAAATACACTGTAACTGGTCGCCTATGGCTTTGTGCAACAATACAGCAGCGACGGTAGAATCAACTCCACCCGACAATCCCAAAATCACTTTTTCGGAACCTACTGTATCTCGAATTTCATTGACCGTCATTTCCACAAAAGAGTCAGGTGTCCAATCTTGCTGAATACCCGCAATTTTGATCAGAAAATTTTCCAGTAATTGTTTCCCATCTGTGGTATGGTATACCTCAGGGTGAAATTGAATGCCAAAAGTGTTTTCACCTTCGATTTTGTATGCTGCATTTTTAACGTCCTCAGTACTCGCCAATAAAACACCTCCCTCAGGCAAACGATCAATTGTATCACTGTGGCTCATCCATACTTGACTCCCCAAATCTATATCTTCAAAAAAAGTATATTCCGATGAAATGTATGAAAGATTGGCTCTGCCATATTCTCTAGTGTTAGAAGGTTTGACCATCCCACCAGAAAAATGTGCTAAATATTGAGCGCCATAACAAACCGCTAGTAAAGGCAATTTACCTCGAATAGCAGACAAGTCGGGATGTGGCGCTTCCTCTGATCGAACCGAAAAGGGTGAGCCTGAAAGGATAACAGCATGAAATTCCTCTAGATTATTAGGAGGATTATTGTAGGGATAAATTTCACAAAAAATAAATAGTTCCCTCACACGTCTGGCTATCAATTGGGTGTATTGCGACCCAAAATCAAGTATCAATACTTTGTTTTGCATGTTTCAAAAGTACAATTAATTCAAATGGAATGAATTGGCAAAAATGGGATTTTATTAAAAAAAAATGTTGGTAAACTTTAGGTCTCCAATATGGAGAATTGACCCGACAGAGGCTCGAAAGTCTGTACAAGAAAATCAATAAACGAATTACCGTGTTCTAGGTAAAAATCACCAAAGCCTTCTATTCTTTCTTGGAGCTTACCCCCCGGAAAGAGTTGTTCATGAAGAAGTGCCAATCGTTCTACCTGATCTTTTAATTTGACCTTTTGCGCTTTTAGGAGTCGTTCTTCCAAATGATCGATACCCTTAAATTGTTTGGTCTTTTGTGCCTTTACTGCTCCCTCAAAAGAGGCATCAGTTTGGCGGATCAAAGTCTCCAACTCATCAAACTGTGTTTCCAAAATCTTTTTGAAAGAAGACAAATCCAAGTCAATATTGCTGATTTGCCTAACTTTTTTATTGATCAAAGCATTTCTTTTAAGAAATAGGTCTTTCAATTCAAGTTGCAGTTTGTTGACTTTCCGAGCATTCTTCTCGCTTATGAGCAAGGCAGCATTTCTGAGAATCAATATGGGGAAAGGAATCTTTTGACTGTCAAAGAATGATTTTAACTCCAACCAGTACGCCAATTCCCCTCCCCCACCAATATAAGCGATATTGGGCAGTATGACCTCCTGATAGAGCGGACGCAATAGAACATTAGGCGAAAACTTTTCAGGGGATTTTTCCAAGCATTTCATTATTTCTTCAGAGGAAATAATTCCATCTTTTCCTTCCCACGAAAAACCATTTTCATCCTTTACCAGTCGATGCCTTTTGCTTTCTTCTAAAAAAAACAAATGGAGATTTCGCGGATTTACTTGTGGTTTGTAATGGGGGGTGTATTCTTTCTTTAAACTCGCGATTTGAGAAAGCACTTTTTGCTCACAGCTTTGTTCTTTCAATTCCTCTCTGAGGTAGGGGATAAAGTGACTCTTTAAAGCCGCATCGTCTGCATCAATAATCAACAACCCATAAGTTTCAAAGAGCGCATTAACAAAAATTCGAGTGGCCATTGACAAATTCTTTCCAGACCCATAACTTTTTTCGATTATGCTTTTTAGTGTTTTAGCATTGAAATGGCTCCCCAATTCCTGTTTAAACAAATCCAAAAGTGGTTTTAGGCTATCGGTATTTATTTTACCTACAGCCCCACCCGCTTCAGTATTCCATTGGAATTTTTTACCTCGAAAAATAAAGGCACTAATTTCTTCAAAGTCATGATCTTCGGTTGCCATCCAATACATGGGAACAAAATTCAAATCGGGATATTTTTCCTTCAATTGACGGCATAGCTTCAGGGTACTGACAATTTTATAAATAAAGTAAAGTGGGCCTGTCATCAAACACAATTGGTGACCAGTAGTTACCGTTAGGGTATTCTCGTTTTCCAGTAATTGGAGATTTTTAACCACTGCGGTTCCTATTTCCATTTCACTGTATTGCTGGCGTATGGACTTACAAAGTGTCTTTCGTATTTCGGGAGGATAAGCCTTCTTTTTTATTAATGCCTGTTGGTAAAGGTTTTCAAAACTAGGAATACCGCTATGGAAAGATTGTAATTCTTTTTTATCGGTCAAATAATCGCACATCAAGTCGGAAAAATATCCAGTATCGACGAAGGGTATATGATGCGCTTTCATGACTATTTTACATTAAAGATAGAAGGGTTTTTTTAATCGACAGGTGTCGGTTTGTTAGCAGGTATTCCATAGAGGTCAAAATCTGTTGCCTCAGTGATTTCTACCGTAGTAAAATCTCCTTGTTTGAGATAATATCGCTTGGCATCAATCAATACTTCATTATCCACATCGGGAGAGTCAATTTCGGTTCTGCCTACAAAATAATCTCCTTGTTTACGATCAATAACGCATCGGTAAGTTTTACCTACTTTCTTTTGATTCTGCTCCCAGGAAATTTCTGACTGAATTTTCATGATCTCATTGGCCCTTTCCTGTTTAATATCTTGAGGCACATCATCCTCCAAGGTATGAGCATGGGTATTTTCCTCATGGCTGTAGGTAAAACAACCCAAACGTTCAAATCGCATGGCCTTGACCCATTGTTTTAATATTTCGAAATCATTTTCTGTTTCACCAGGATACCCTACAATAAGGGTAGTTCTTAAAGCAATTTCGGGCAAAATTCCTCGAATATTTTCAATCAAATCTGTTGTTTTTTTCTGGGTAGTCCCCCGCCTCATGGATTTGAGAATGGAATCTGAGATATGTTGTAAAGGAATGTCTAAATAATTACAAATTTTGGATTCGGTTTTCATTACCTCAATTACTTCCATGGGGAAACCCGTTGGGAAAGCATAATGCATACGAATCCACTCTATTCCTTCGACTTTGACCAAAGCTTTTAATAGATCGGCCAAACGTCTCTCTTTGTATAGGTCTAAACCGTAATAGGTAAGGTCTTGAGCGATCAACAGTAATTCTTTGACGCCGTTACGGGCTAATTTTTCTGCCCTTTGAACGAGTTCTTCAATTGGGGTAGAGCGATGTTGGCCCCGCATTAAGGGAATGGCACAAAAAGAACAAGGACGGTCACAGCCCTCAGATACCTTAAAATAGGCGTAGTTTTTTGGGGTAGTTGTTACGCGTTCGCCCAGCAACTCATGCTTATAATCGGCTCCTAATGCTTTGAGAAGTTGGGGTAAATCGGTGGTTCCAAAATAGGCATCTACCTGTGGCATTTCTTTTTCCAAATCAGGCTTGTAACGCTCACTCAAACATCCCGTGACAAAAAGCTGATCGATAGCACCTGTTTTTTTCTTTTGAATTTGCTCTAAAATGGTATTGACGGATTCTTCTTTCGCATTGTCTATAAAACCACAGGTATTGACCACTACGATATTACCTTCCTCCTCATGAACTACTGTTTTATCATTGGCCTTGAGTTGTCCCATCAACACCTCCGAATCATAAAGGTTTTTGGAACAACCCATCGTGATGACGTTGATTTTGTTATGCTTTCTATTTTTGGTTCTCAATAGGTTTCTTTTAATGTAAATCGATGGCTAATTGTTTTTCTAAAAATGTCAGAGCTGCCTTTTCCGGTTGATTGTAATTGGGAGTAGTCAAACGAGAAATGATCACATGGTCTCCAGCATCTGGAAAGATCATTTTTTGCTTTTTATTCTCGGGAGTTCCTAATTCATCAAACATTTTCAAAAGGGCAGGGATGGAAACTACCTTGTCTTTTTCTTCCTCATTTTTATAGTAATATCCCATAAAGACGGGGGCAGTAATTCTTTGAAATGTTTCAGTTTGCATACTCACTTCCACTAGCTTTTGTAAATGAATGGTGGACTCCAATCGATAACGGGTAGTCCAATAATTCAATTTTGGCTCGGTGATTTTATCCATAATGTGGTATTTACTTTTCACCACAGCCCGAGCAATATGAAGTCCCCAGGGGAGGGTCAATAACTTGGCATCTGGATTGTATATTTCTACATTGGGGCTAAACAAAAGTAAGGCAGCTATTTGAGGATCATCGCCCAAAATCAAAGAAAGGGTTCCCCCAGTAGAACTAGAAACAACAATTACTTTCTCTCCGAGTTTTTTAGCAACAGCCAATGCTTCTTTGGCGCTGTCTAAATATTTTTGACCTGTAAAATCCAACATTGGTTCTTCCTCAATCAAGCCATGACCACTCAATCTTGGGAGATAAAGATTGGCTTTTAATGCCTTGGCTACATTATAGTGAACGGGGTCGCCTTCTTCTGTGCTGGCGGAAAAACCGTGTAAATACAATACTGAGTAGTCAGTTTTTTGAGGAATAGAATCGTAGTACTCTAATTTGGAGGCATTATCGGGTTTGATGTTGTCAAAAGTTGCCTCATTGGCATCAATCCAAGTTTTTAGTTCTGAAAGGCTGTATGGAATTTCGGGTAAAGGTTTTCTGAGATCAGGGCTAGCTACTTCTGGACCAATAATAAACAGTCCAAAGATAACAGCGAGTCCGAAAAAAATATTTTCTAAAGTTTTCATTGAACCGAATTAACTGAAAAAACTACCGACGAAGGTCTCCGCATGAAATAATTGTAAATCTTCTAACCCTTCCCCTACTCCAATAAACTTTACAGGAATTTGGAATTGGTCTGAGATACCCATCACCACCCCTCCTTTGGCTGTCCCATCTAGTTTGGTAATGGCCAGTGATGTGACCTCGGTGGCAGCGGTAAATTGTTTGGCCTGTTCAAAAGCATTTTGACCAGTAGAGCCGTCCAAAACTAAGATTACCTCATGTGGAGCATCGGGCACTACTTTATCCATCACTTTTTTGACCTTGGTCAATTCGTTCATTAGGTTGACCTTATTGTGCAAACGACCAGCAGTATCAATGATGACCAAATCACTATTTTGAGCAACAGCAGACTGTAAACTATCAAAGGCCACAGAAGCAGGGTCACTACCCATTTGTTGTTTGACAATGTCCACGCCCACTCGATCGGCCCAGACTTGCAATTGGTCTATGGCTCCAGCTCTAAATGTATCTGCTGCCCCCAATACTACCTTTTTTCCTCCAGCTTTATAGTGGTGAGCCAATTTACCAATGGTAGTGGTCTTTCCTACCCCATTCACTCCAACAACCATGATCACATGGGGATGGAAAGGCAAGGGGGCATCGAAACCCTTAACTTCGGTTTCGTTGTGCTGCTGAAGTAAGGCAGTGATTTCCTCTCTTAAAATTTGAGCCAATTCACCAGTTCCTAAATATTTATCTTTGGCAACTCTTGTCTCTAAAGCATCGATTATTTTCAGTGTAGTGGCCACCCCGACGTCAGATCGAATCAAGACTTCTTCCAATTCGTCAAGAAGGGCAGCATCAATTTTAGACTTACCAGCGACAGCCGTCCCCAGTTTAGAAAAAAAAGATTTTTTAGAAGCCGAAAGACCTTGGTCTAGTTGCTCCTTTTTTTCTGGACTAAAAATCGATTTTAAAAAACTCATAGGTCTACCAATAAAAAAAGCTACTGTAAAAGTAGCTTATATTTTGGATTGTAAGGGTATATTATTGCTTACCCAACCAATCATTAGCCAGACTAGGCGCAATGATGGTTTCAACAAAAGAATAGGAGTTAGAACCGTTTTTCTTTACCATTTTAATGGCTTTTGTCAATTTTTTTGAACCGGTCTGAAGCGTTGCTACTGATTTCTTTGCCATAATTACTTAATTTCTTTGTGAAGCGTCATACGTTTGAGAATAGGATTGAATTTTTTGATTTCCAATCGGTCGGGCGTATTCTTTTTATTTTTGGTGGTAATGTACCGAGAAGTACCAGGTTTTCCTGATTCTTTGTGTTCTGTACATTCTAGTATTACCTGAACTCTGTTTCCTTTTTTTGCCATGTTGATGCTTATAAAATACCTTGAGCTTTGGCTTCCTTAATCACAGCACTGATTCCTTTTTTGTTGATGGTTTTCAACACGGAGGCTTTAATTTTAAGGGTGATCCATTTGTCTTCTTCGGGAATATAGAAACGTTTTTTGATCAAATTGATATCAAAACGTCTTCTTGTTTTGTTCATGGCGTGGGAAACATTATTTCCATACATTACCCTCTTTCCCGTGATGTCGCAAACTCTAGACATGATTATGTTTTTTTAACAGGATGCAAATTTACACTTTTTTGAGTAGTTACAAAAAAATTAAAGAAGAATTAACCCTATTGCTTCATTAAAGCCTTGTATAAAATTTCAAAGGCTTGATTGACCGTTTTATGGATCACACGGGTACGGTTATTTCCCATATTATATTGAAAACTTTCCACTCCCTCAGGTGAAGCCAAACCGATAAAGACAGTACCCACTTCTTGCCCCTGATCTCCCTGAGTAGGTCCTGCATTTCCAGTGGTAGCAAGAGCATAATCGGAATTGTATTTTTTTTGAGCTCCCAAAGCCATCGCTGCCGCAACTGCTCCACTGACAACACCATGCTTTTCGATAATGGTTTTTTCCACCCCCAACAAATACGTTTTTGAGTCTGTAGCATAGGTAACAGCACTACCCTTAAAAAAAGTAGAAGCCCCCGCTTGAGAAGTAAATCTTGTCGCAATGGCTCCACCGGTGCAACTCTCAGCGCAGGAAAGTGTTTTACCCAATCGATTCAATTGCTCTGCGATCAAAAATTCAATGGCCTGATCTTCCTCCGCTCCAAAATAAACATCTTCAATTAGAGGAATGACCTTTTTGATCTGCGCATTTATTTGTTTTTTTAAGGTTTCAAGTTCAGGTCCAATGGTAGAGAGTCTTAGACGCACCCTCCCCAAGCTAGGCAAATAGGCCAACTTGATGGTTGTCGGTAGGTTGTTTTCCCAATCTTCAATTCTTTCGGCAATAACACTTTCTCCCAAGCCGTAGGTCAGTAAGGTTTTATGATAAATTGCAGGAAGGACAAACTGCTGTTGTATTCGGGGCAACACTTCGTTTTTCATCAAAGCCTCCATCTCATAGGGTACCCCAGGAAGCGAGACAAACACCTGCCCATGATCCATAAACCACATACCAGCAGCAGTGCCGTATCGATTGTGAAGAATCTTAGCTTTAGAGGGTAACATGGCTTGTTCTCGATTCATAGCACTGATGGGCGTGGTGACGAATTTCCTAAAAATATTTTCAATATGCTCCAAGACTGCCTCGTCCTTAACCAATTGGTCTTCAAAATACTCGCAGAGCGTATGTTTGGTCAAATCGTCTTTCGTTGGTCCCAATCCTCCAGTCATGATGATGATGTCTGCTCTTTTTCGGGCTTCATCTAGGGTGTTGACGATGATTTCTTTTTGGTCTGAAATGGAGCTTATCTGAGCAATCTCTACCCCAATACGATTCAATTCTTTGGCCAAAAAAACCGCATTGGTATTAACGATTTGCCCTATTAAAATTTCATCTCCTATGCTGACCAATTCGGCTCTCATCTTATTTTATTTTAACCATAAAGGCTTTTTTTTCTTCCAAATATCCCTCAAGTAGGTCATTTTCAGCAATAATACCTACACCAGCAGGAGTTCCCGTGAAAATTATATCTCCAATTTTTAAAGTAAAATACTTTGATATTTCAGCGATTAGGGCATCGATACTCCAAATCATTTTGGAAGTATTACCTTCTTGAATAGTAGCTCCATTTTTGGCCAATTCAAATTCAATGTTATTTACATCTGGAAACTCCTTTTTGTCATAAAAACTTCCGATCATGGCAGATCCGTCAAAACCTTTGGCTTTTTCCCAGGGCAGTCCCTTTTCCTTTAGCGATTGTTGTAGATCACGGGCAGTAAAATCAATTCCTAAACCAATTTCTCGGTAATATTTATGAGCATATTTTTCATCTATATATTTCCCAATCCGATTGATTTTGACCAAAACCTCCACCTCATGATGGATTTGGTCTGAAAAAGGAGGGATACGAAAAGGAAATCTTTTGTGAAGCTTGGCCGTTTCAGGCTTGAGAAAAATAACAGGAGTCTCGGGTATTTCGTGACCCAATTCTTCCGTATGATTTTTGTAATTTCTCCCAACGCATATGATTTTCATGGATATTAAGATTTTAGGTGTTTAATTTTCTCAGACGTATAGCTGTAAGTACTTTCTTAGTATACATAGGGAAATCGGCGTTGAGTAACCAACCAAAATAACCAGGTTCTTTCTCTAAAATACTTTCAACGGTTTTACCTTTGTGTTTACCAAACGAAAAACACTCTTCTCCCTCTTTATTGAAAACAATAAAGCCTGCAAAATCAGCAGATTTTTTTCGAGTAGTAAAGACATTCAAAGAATCAACATCCGCCTCAAGTTCTTCATAACGTTCCAATTGCGCCATCAAAACATCATGAGTAGCTTGGGTATCAGCCATAGCAGAATGCGCATCAATTAGTTCCTCGTTGCAATAAAATTTTAATGCTGCTGTCAAGGTCCGCTGTTCCATTTTATGAAAGATGGTCTGTACGTCAACCGTTTTAAAATTGGCTATATCAAAATCAATCTCAGCCCTCAGCATTTCTTCTGCCAAAAGTGGTATATCAAAACGATCGGAATTGTATCCTGCCAAGTCCGCGTCTTTGACAAAACTGTAAATAGATTTGGAAAGGGCTCTGAAGTTGGGTTCATCGGCAACATCGGCATCATAAATACCGTGAACTGCCGAAGCTTGAACAGGTATTGGACATTCGGGATTTACCCGCCAAACCTTCTCTTCTTTAGTCCCATCGGGATGTAATTTTAAGACTGCTATTTCTACTATACGATCATTGGTTACATTTACTCCAGTAGTTTCCAAATCGAAAAAACAAAGAGGTCTTGTGAGTTTTAGTTTCATAGATCAAAGATTTATATCGGGTAATTTTTATCCCAATTTTCAAGGTAATCGGCCATGCTTTTGATAAACTGACCTCCCATGGCACCATTTATAATGCGATGGTCATAACTGTGGGAAATGATCATTTTTTTACGAATGGCGATCGAATCTCCTTGAGAGGTTTCAATCACCGCTGGCATTTTACGTATAACCCCTACGGCAATTATCCCTACTTGTGGCTGGTTGATGATAGGGGTTCCTGTCAATGAACCAAAGTTTCCAATATTGGTAAAAGTAAAAGTACCGTCTTGAACTTCATCAGGCTTCAATTGTTGCATTCGAGCACGTTGGGCTAAGTCATTTACCGCTTTGGCCAATCCTACCATATTCAAATGATCGGCATTTTTGATCACTGGAACAATTAAATTTCCATCGGCCATGGCCGCTGCCATCCCAATATTGATCGCCTTTTTTTGGACAATCGTATCTCCTTGCACGGAACTGTTCAAAAGGGGAAAGTCTTTGAGTGCTTTGATTAAGGCTGTTATCAACAATGGCGTAAAAGTCAGCTTTTCTCCTTCACGTTTCAAAAATTCACCTTTGGCTTTTTCGCGCCAATCCCACAAATTGGTCAAATCCGCTTCAATAAAAGACTGAACATGAGCAGAAGTTTGTTTGCTTCTGATCATATGATCGGCCGTTAATTTGGCCATACGGCTCATTTCAATGATTTGATCTCCACCACTGGTAGGACTTTCGGTCGCATTGTTGTCCAAGAACGTTTTGGAAGCAGCAGTAGTGGGAGTAACAATTGGATTTGGAGCAACTTCCTTTGTTGACACTGGAGGAGTTTTATCCCGTTGCGCCAAATACGCCAACATATCTTTTTTAGTAATCCGATTGTTTTTTCCAGTTCCTTCAATTTGCTTTAATTCCACTTCAGTCAATCCCTCTGCTCTGGCAATATTTTTAACCAGAGGCGAATAAAATTCATTATGATTGGTTGATGGAATAGGGTTAGTGGTCTTTTTGTCTTGGACTGATGATTCAGCAATATTTTCAGATTTGGGAAGTGATTCCGTTAGGGAAAAGGTCGGGACCTCTGGTATTGTAGTTTTTTGAACCTGCTCTTCTTTCTCAACTTTAGGGGGTATCATTTCTTGTCCCGTTTCTTTTGGAACTTCTTTAGGTGGAGAAACAACAATGGAGTCTTCCCCATCAGTTTGAATCACAGCCATGATCTCTCCAACTTGTACCACATCGTTTTCTGAAAATTTCTTTTCGATCAAGACACCACTGACTTCACTAGGAACATCTGAGTCTACTTTATCTGTAGCAATTTCAACTATGATATCGTCAACCTCAATGGGATCACCAACCTCTTTTAACCATTTGGTTAGGGTAGCTTCTACAACGCTCTCCCCCATTTTAGGGAGTTTTAAAAAGTGTTTGCCCATTTTTTTAGAAAGTACAAAATTACCAAATTTATGGGGGAAAACAGGGTTTTTAGTCAGAGGAATATGTAGTTGTGCTATTTATTAACGATGGAGTTTTCGTAGGGAACTCTTTTGAGAATACTCCTACCCAGTGTTACTTCATCAGTGTATTCTAACTCGTCACCCACTGGTATTCCTCGTGCAATGGCTGAAGTTTTAATATCATAAGAAGCCAGAATTTTATAAATATAAAAATTGGTTGTATCCGCTTCCATAGTGGCGCTCAAGGCGAAAATAATTTCCTTGACCTTACCTTCCTTCACTTTGATTTCTAAAGAATCCAAATTCAAATCTTGAGGTCCTATCCCATCAATAGGAGATATGATCCCGCCCAAAACATGATAATAACCTTTGAATTGTCCTGTATTCTCAATGGCAATAACATCTCTAATGTCCTCCACCACGCAGAGCAAAGAGGCATCCCTTGCTGGATTGGAACATATTTCACAAAGAGGTACATCAGACAAATTATGACAAGAGGAACAAAAATTGATATGTTCCCGTAAATCATTGAGTGCTTGGGTCAAGCCCGTAGTATTTTCTTTCGGTTGTTTGAGTAAATGTAATGCCAATCGCAATGCAGTTCTTTTACCAATACCAGGTAACTGGGCAATTTCATTGACCGCATTTTCCAAAAGTTTAGAGGAGAATTCCATTTTGTAAATTTAGGAATTATTCCCATTGTTTGAATTTGTATATTTACTCACCTTATGATGCAACCTGCTTTCATTTTGATTTTGATCCTGGGATATTTCGCTTTACTGATGGGCATCGCCTATGTGACTAGCAGAAAAGCAGACAATCAAACTTTTTTTACCGCCAACCGAAGCTCCCCATGGTACTTGGTTGCCTTTGGAATGGTGGGTGCTTCACTTTCTGGAGTTACATTCATATCCGTACCAGGCTGGGTGGGAGATTCGGGATTTACTTATTTTCAGGTGGTTTTGGGCTATTGGGCGGGCTATTTTATTGTAGCCTTTGTTTTACTACCTGTCTATTATCGACAGAACCTAACTTCCATCTATGAATATTTAAAGGATCGTTTTGGATATAACAGCCACAAAGTGGGGGCCATCTCTTTTTTTATCTCTCGTGTTTTGGGTGCCAGCTTTCGGCTTTTTTTGGTCGCCATTGTTTTACAACAGTTTATTTTTGATGCTTGGGGTGTTCCCTTCGAACTTACAGTAGTGCTTTCCATCGTTTTGATCTGGGTTTACACCCAAAAAGGAGGTATCAAAACCATTGTCTGGACCGATACCTTGCAAACACTCCTAATGTTAACAGCGGTAGGGATGACCCTATATTACTTGGGAAATACACTCGATCTCGGTCTTGTAGAAATACTTACAGAGACAGCATTTGAAAATTATGCCCGTACTTGGGTAACGGAAGACTTTATGGCACGAAACCACTTCCTCAAATCATTTATAGGAGGAATTTTTATCACCATTTGTATGACAGGATTGGATCAAGATATGATGCAAAAAAACCTTACTTGTCGAAATCTCAAATCGGCACAAACCAATATGGTTGTTTTTAGTTTTGTGCTGATTGTAGTCACTTTTTTGTTTTTAGTTCTGGGCGCAATGATCTTTGTTTATGCCGAACAAAATCAAATTATGATTCCACTAATGGAGGGCAGCCCCAAAAGCGACCTGTTGTTTCCCGAAATTGCTTTGAATGGTGGATTGGGAATGGGTGTTGGCATTATATTTATTTTGGGTCTAATTGCTGCCGCCTATAGCAGTGCCGATAGCGCACTTACCTCATTGACCACCTCCTTCTGTATCGATTTTCTCAAGTTAGATCAATACTCTGGAAGTCAACAGAAAAAAATCCGTAAACAAACCCATATCGGTATGAGTATCGTACTGATTCTGGTCGTAATATTGTTTAAATATGTATTGGATCGAAATGTTATTGACGGGCTTTTGACCGTAGCTTCTTATACTTATGGACCCCTCTTAGGTCTATTCGCTTTTGGAATTTTTACCCCGTTTAAAATTCACGACCGCAAGGTTTGGATTGTTGTCCTGATTTCAATAGCGCTCATTGTTGTGTTAGGAAATTTATCCTCTGAGACTCTGGGTGGATATCAAATTGGATACGAGTTATTACCGCTCAACGGCTTGCTTACCTTTACGGGTTTGATGTTAATAAGGAAAAAAAAGGCTACCACCTAATCAGGGCACTTCCCCAAGTAAATCCACTACCAAAGGCTGCCAATACCACTAAATCTCCTGATTTGATTTTACCTTCTTCCCAAGCCTCAGTCATCGCTATGGGTATAGAACCTGCCGTTGTATTTCCATAACGCATAATGTTGTTATATACCTGGTCATTTGACAAGCCAAATTTCTTTTGAATGAACTGAGAAATACGAAGGTTAGCCTGATGGGGTATCAACATATCAATTTGGTCAGGAGTCATCTGATTTTGTTTTAGACCCTCCATTATGACCTCAGAAAAACGAACGACTGCGTTCTTAAAGACCAATTGACCGTTCATGTTGGGGTAATAAGAAATATCTTCTGGATCATTGGCTTCCATAATCTCAGGAACCCATCGAATAGTACTGGGACCGATCAAAGCCAATTCTTCAGCAAATTGTCCCTCAGAATGGAGGTGAGTAGAGAGGATTCCTTTGTCGGCATCTTCCGATCTGCTGAGCACTACTGCTCCTGCGCCATCACCAAAGATCACCGAAACACCTCTCCCTCGGGTAGTCATGTCCAAACCACCAGAATGGTTTTCCGAACCGATGATTAAAATATTTTTATACATCCCTGTTTTGATGAATTGATCGGCAGTGGACAGGGCATAAATAAATCCTGAGCATTGATTTCTGATGTCCATGGCTGGACAAGTCGGTATATCTAAATGTTGTTGAACGATTACACCTGAGCCAGGAAAATAATAATCGGGACTCAGGGTAGCAAAAAGAATTAAATCAATATCGTTTTTATCAATTCCTGCACGTTCTATTGCAATTTTAGACGCCTTTACCCCCATAACGGCCGTGGTGTTGCCGTCTCCTTTTTTGATATGGCGTCTTTCCTCTATACCTGTGCGTTCAAGGATCCACTCATGTGAAGTGTCCATTAACTCAGTGAGGTTTTCGTTGGTGACAATATTTTCAGGGACATACATCCCCATTCCAATAATCTTTGAAGTGTACATAAATAGATTGCTATCTATGCAATTTAATTAAAGAAATTGAATACTGCTGTTTTTAAAAAAATAACTGGCCTAAATGTTTCGTTTTAAGCGAAAATAAAACCAAAGTTTTTCGAGCGCTCTCAAAAAGGAAGAATAACCCTGTCAATGATATGCAATATACCATTGTTGGCCTGAACATCTACAGTAATAATATTACACGTTCTGGAATTACCATCGGTTAGGGATGCTCCACCAGAAATATTGGCCGTTATCTCTCCTCCTAAAGTATTGAGGGTCAAGTTATCCGACAAATCTGTTGACAGAGCATTGATCTCACCCAATACATGATGATTTAACGTTGAATTAAGTGTAGGCTCATCAATAGCACTCAATCCATCGACTTCCAATTCAACCAATAAATTCACAAAAGCAGTATTGGTGGGAGCAAAAACAGTAAAGGGCGCAGGAGATGAGCCGTTTTCAGTACTGAGAACCGAAGGGAAATCAATAGTTAGATCACTTCTTGTTAATGCCAGACCGAGATTATAAAGGTTAGGGTCAGCCAAAACAAAGGTTACCAAAGACGGTATGGGGATCACAGCGTTGACAGCATGAATGATGCCATTGGATGCTCTCACATTTCCTTGAACAATTCTGGAGTTACCGTTAAGGGTAACCCTCATATTGACTTGGTTGATGTAAATCGACATGGGTTGATCGTTAACTGCACTACTGGCAGCGGTATTATAATATCCAGACTCAAAATCCCGATATTGGATTTGACCGATCATTACGTGATTTAGCAATAATTGTTTTAAAGCCGCTGTAGGAACTTCATCAATACTTCTAAAACCATTGCGCATCAAATATCCAATAAAGGCACTGTTGTTTGGCGCATACAAGGTGTAGTCATCTTCTCCACTCAATACAACATCCAATTCTGTTTTCTGCAATGCATAAGTCAAATACGAATAATTCATACTGGTGGACACATGATCGAAGATGGTTTTTTCTCTTACCACATACTCGTCATCTCCCTCTTTTGAGCAAGTAATAAAGGACAGCGATAATAGAAGAATTAAAATTCTAGACTTTTTCATTTTCATGAAATTTAAAAATAAAAAACGTTAAAAGTTGATCAGAAAAATTTCTTAAAATCTTCTGTATTTACCTTTGAATTGAGGTCATTTAGCAAAGTGTACAATCCAAAAAAGGTGCGGTTGATGTAGATAAAATGTTTGGAGCCTCTATTGCCATTCATCTTACGCAACTCTTGGTCTGAGGTGAGGGTCTCACTCAGTGCATTGATTTCGTTCCAAAAAACAGGATCACCAAAATCGAATTCTTTTTTTGTAAAAGGCAATGTTAAAACCTTGATCAAGCGCCCAAAAAGTTTGGTAAAATAAACCACTTCATCGGGCTTATCATCCGTTCTCAGAATTTCCAAATCATACAAAATAGTCTGAAAACGTTCAGGGTTTTCCTGTATGTCAAGTTCGGATAATTCAAAATAAGGAGTGTAAAATTCATCAGGTATGGCTTTTACGCACCCAAAATCAAGAGCCACTAAATTGTAATCTTTATCAATTAAAAAGTTTCCCGGATGAGGATCAGCGTGTACTTTTTTAAGGTGGTGGATTTGAAACATATAAAAGTTCCAAAGAGTCTGCCCCAAGCGTTGATCCATTTCTTTGTTTTGATCTTCTTGCGCTACATATTCTGAGATATGCAAACCCTCCATCCAATCCATAGTTAAAATTTTTTCTGAAGAATATTTTGGATAATAGTTCGGAAACCTTAAATGTGGAATGGCCTTACATTGATCGGCAATCCATTGACTTTGTCGAAGTTCCAATTGATAATTGGTTTCCTCCCGCAATTTATTTTCCACTTCCTGAAAATATTTGTCAGTATCCTTACCTTTGAGGTTAAACATTCTCAAGGCAATAGGTTTGACTATACTTAAATCGGAACTGATACTGTCTGCTACCCCAGGATATTGAATTTTCACAGCTAGTTTTTTCCCATCTTTTGTCGCCTGATGTACCTGACCAATACTGGCGGCATTTTTTGATTGGGCAGCAAACGTATCAAAAACCGATTCGGGGTTCGCCCCCAAATATTTTCTTATCATATTTTTAACCAAAGGCCAAGATAGTGGTGGTACAGAAAACTGCGACAAACTAAACTGATCTACATAAGCTCTAGGCAAAAGATTCTTTTCCATACTCAGCATCTGAGCTACTTTTAGAGCGCTTCCTTTCAATGTTTTGAGAGAGTTGTAAATATCTTTAGCATTTTCTTCATCCAGCCGTTTTCGACTTCCATCCACGTTGAGTGCTTTTTCACCGTAATATTTGAGGTAATTTCCTCCCAACTTGAACCCCGTTGAGACCAGATTACTGGCTCGCGCGATTTTATTGGTAGGTATATAATCTAATGATTTCAAAGGGTAGCAAATTTTTCTTTCCACAAAAACTTACCGAAATCAACCAATGCAGACAATGGCGTATTGTCAAATACATCAAAAGCTGTTTGTACAGATTTCTCGATGGCTTGATCTGTTTTTTCGAAATCAGCAGAGGAATCTTCCATCCAGAATTTCAACAAAAAGCCCAGCTGCACCCATGCTGCTTCAGAAAATATTTTGGGGGGATGCTGTAAATAAGAAGGTTTGTCCACATTACCCTCTTCAATCAATTCTGCCGCAAAACCTTTAAACAATTTTCTAAAGGAAGACAATTGACTCACCTTGGTCATCATCTTTTCTTCACCCGAAAGAGCAAACAGTACATAACTTCGATTTAATAACAGTACTTCAAAAAAAGTAAAGTAAAAGGAAAGCAATTTTTCTTTGGGTTGAGCCGAATCAAAATTTTCATCTTTTCTCAGTAATGACATCACATTATCATAAAAAGTCTCCCAGATTATCTGTCTGACACCCTGCAATGAACCAAAAAACTTGTAAAAAGTTTTTTCTTCCATTTTATTCTCCTTGCAAAACTTATAAATCGATTTGGGGAAGTGATCCTTTTCCAAAGTATGCTCCATAAATGCAGCTATAACGACTTCTCTTTCTTTTTCTTCCTTTTGGCTCATCAAATAGTATTTGTTTCAAAATTACAAAATGTTTATCTATTTTCAATAAAACTTAAACAAAAATATTATGTCAATCTGTCATTTATTCCGTTTTGGTATTTTTTTTGACAGTGTTTAGGCAAATTAAAAAAACATAAAAATGGCAAATGGTAAAATTAATGTTGCAGTAGAGAACATCTTTCCCCTAATCAAAAAGTTCCTTTACAGCGACCATGAAATTTTTCTAAGAGAACTGATTTCGAACGCAACCGACGCAATTAATAAACTCAAACACCTCAGCAGCATCGGAGAAGTCAAAGGCGAAATTGGCGACCCCCGTATCGAAGTCATAGTAGACAAAGACAGCAAAAAAATCCACATTATCGACCAAGGAGTAGGAATGACTCAAGAAGAGGTCAACAAATACATTAACGAAGTTGCTTTTTCTGGGGCTGAGGAGTTTTTGGAAAAATACAAGGACAGTGCCAAAGACTCAGGAATTATAGGACACTTTGGTCTCGGTTTTTATTCCGCTTTTATGGTGGCCGAAAAGGTTGAAATTATTACGAAATCTCACCAAAAAGCTCCTGCTGCACATTGGACATGTGATGGATCACCAGAATATAGTCTCGAAAAAGCAGACAAAAAAGATCGAGGTACAGAAATTATACTTCATATATCAGATGATTCTACGGAGTTTTTGGAAAAGGCTCGCATTAGAGAGTTACTCAACAAGTATAATAAATTTATGCCCTTCCCCATCAAGTTTGGTACCAAAGAAGAAACTCTCCCCCTACCCAAAGACGCCAAAGAAGATACCCAACCTGAGACCCAAACGGTGGACAATATCATTAATAACACCCACCCCGCTTGGACCAAAGCCCCCGCTGAACTCAAAGAAGAGGACTACAAATCTTTTTATCGAGAAATGTATCCTATGCAATTCGAAGAGCCCCTTTTTAACATCCATCTCAATGTCGATTATCCCTTCAATCTCACAGGGATTCTCTATTTTCCTAAAATAAAAAATGACCTCAACCTCCAAAAAGATAAAATCCAACTCTATCAAAATCAAGTTTTTGTTACAGACAATGTTGAGGGAATCGTTCCTGAATTTTTGACAATGCTGAGAGGAGTAATTGATTCACCAGACATCCCACTTAACGTTTCTCGAAGTTATCTACAAGCCGATGGAGCCGTTAAAAAAATCAGCAACTACATCACACGAAAGGTAGCCGATAAACTGAGTTCCCTCTTTAAAAAAGACCGTAAAGGTTATGAGGAAAAATGGAATGATATCAAAGTGGTCATCGAATACGGAATGCTCACTGAAGATAAGTTTTACGAAAAAGCCGATCAATTTATGCTCTACCCAACCACCGAAGGAGAGTATTTTACCTATGCTGAATTGGAAGCGGCTGTCAAAGACAATCAAACAGACAAAGAAGGTAAACTTATTTTCCTCTATGCTTCCAACGAAGAAGAGCAACACCAATATATTGAAACCGCTAAAGACAAAGGTTATAAAGTACTTCTACTCGATTCCCCGATTATCGCCCACTTGATCCAAAAATTGGAGGGAGACAAAGACAAAATCGCATTTACCCGTGTGGATGGCGATGCGGTTGAAAACCTCATCAAAAAAGACGAAGCCACTGTTTCCAAACTTTCTGATCAGGAAAAAGAAAAATTAAAACCATTGATCGAATCCGTAGTCCCTAAAGAACAATACACCGTTCAATTGGAGGCAATGGACAGCGGTGGACAGCCTTTTGTGCTCACTCAGCCTGAGTTCATGAGACGAATGAAAGAAATGCAACAATCTGGTGGTGGCATGATGGGTAGTTTCCCAGAAATGTATACCCTGTTGGTTAACACCAATCACGAATTGGTAGGACAAATCCTACAGACTAAAACGGCTAAAAAAAGGGAACGTTTGATCCAACAGGCTTTGGATTTGGCCCGTCTTTCTCAGAACCTCCTCAAAGGGGAGGCCCTGACTGCCTTCATAAAACGCTCTGTCGATTTGATAAAATAGGTTAAAAGTAAATTTATCTGCTAATCCCCTCTTTCACTGAAAGTAGGGGATTTTTTTATTTTTAGGAACACGATTGCCCCATTTTATTTAATGAAATTCTTTCTGCACGTGATCAGCAAGTCTATCTCTAATACTATTCGGGTAATTCAGAAATGGAGTCCAGAAACCATTACAAACGGGGTGAAACCGAAAAACCTTCAAGAGTAGGAACAATTAAATTTAATTAGAGATGAAAATTAAAAACTTTTTAGCCGTTGTATTAATGCTCGGCTTACTTGCTAGCTGTTCAATTAGACTGGTAGATTTCACAATAATTAGTTCAAAAAATGTGGGGCTAGATATTGATAAATCAGAAGGAAAAAGAGTAAAAGCGGAAAAGTCTTACCTTTTGGGTATAGGCTGGAACATCAAAGACGCAATGGATTTAGCATTAGAAAAAGCTGGGCCAGATTATGATTTACTTGTAGATGGTGTTGTCAGATACCAAAGCTTCCCCTTTATAGCATCAATTGTGGTTGAAGGATTGGCAGTAAGTTCAAGTGCAATGAAAAATAAGCTTGGAGAAGCGGGATTTAACAATTGGTTAAATGGGAAAAGTCTTACTTACGACAAGCAAAATGAGACAGTATCTGTTGAAGAAAAAAAAGCAATACCCCCCCTAAATCAAAACACCATTGGGCACTGAATTTAAAAGTTAATAAACACCCCTGCTTATTATATTAAGCAGGGGTGTGTTTTAAAAGGTAGTGAAATCAAGAAAATGAAAAAAACAAAAAAAATCAATGTGTTTTCGTTTGCAAAATTACAAGCCATCATGTTAGGTCTGTTGGGTTTACTATGTGGAATCCTATACTCTTTTGGAGGACTGTTTGTTGACCTTTTGGTTTCTTTGGGCTGGGTGACTTCAACAGAAACATCTGGTTTAGGCCAGGGTACTTTACTGGCTTTTGGAGCATTGATCGCAATGCCGGTACTGTTCTCAATCACCGGTTTTTTACTAGGTATAATCCAAGGCTTATTGTTTAATTTTTTTACCCACAGGTTTGGAGGTTTTGGCCTTGATATTAAATAATATAATTTTTAAATTTATACCTTATTGTTTTAAAATCTACTACAATGAAAAAACACTGGATGAGGTATTATGTTGCCCTAAAAGTGGTTAAAATTCTAGTTATACTAGTCTTTTGGGACAATTGGTCGTTTTGAAGTTAAAACAGCTTTAGGGGAATGGCTTAGCTGAAAAACATTTTTTATTTTTGGGGATGTCAACACCTTACCTATCCTCCCCCAGCTGGCAACCTGAGTTACCGGATGCCCAGCTTCGGTATTATCAAAATTTCTTATCATCAGAGGTCGCCGATCACTATTATGAAGCACTCTTAAAAAACATCCCTTGGCAGCAAGATGATGTAAAGGTTTTTGGCAAAGTCTATGCACAACCCCGCCTGACGTCTCTACACAGCAATACATTGGATACCTATACTTACTCTGGCTTGACCCTCAAGCCCCACCCCATGATTCCCGAACTTTTAGAGTTGCTCTATCAAATCCAGAGGATATGTAACCACGACTTTAATTGCGTTTTACTCAACCTCTACCGCGATGGAACCGACAGCAATGGATGGCATGCAGACAATGAAAAAGAATTGGGAAAACAGCCCCAAATCGCCTCCTTTAGTTTGGGAGCTTCTCGTTTTTTTCATTTCAAACATAGGCGAATTAAAGAGGAAAAGTATAAAATGGAGCTTCATCACGGTAGCCTTTTGCTTATGGAAGGTGCTATGCAAGAGCACTGGCTCCACCAAATTCCCAAAACAAAAAAACCAATGCAGCCCAGAATCAACCTCACCTTTCGGAAAATTATTTAAATAGCGTATTTAGGGTAGCAGCCAAACGAAGTCCCCCTTTTTGCAATTGCATTTTGACGACAGGCATATAACGATACTGATAGTGATATTCCAATTTGCTGTTGGCTGGGGTATTTTCATAAATCATTTTTGTCAAGACTTGGGTTTCTGCGATCCATACCGCTATAGGTTGTTTCTTGATTTGATTCCTTTCTCGGGAACTCAGTTGATCGAGATCATGGGTCAGTTCAACATAGCGCATACCATAACTTTTAATTAAGTTGCTGTCCCACAAGCGATGAAGATTGGTGGATTTACCCAACCATTTCAACCGAATGTTATTACCCCCACGATCTTTTTTCCTTCCCAGATGCATGGGCTGGTGTAAATCACCAATAAAATGCACCAATAGTTTGAGATAAAAAGACTTTTCTTTTTTGGATTCCCTCTGATCTTTGATCTTGTCAATGCATATGTTTATGGCCATTACCACATCACCTTTGGAATTCTTTTTGGATGCCGCATAGGTCATACCCAATGGTAAGTTCACGTAATGCCAAGAAGACAATGATCTGTATTTTGGATCTGACTTAATCTCGTCTGCAAAGGTTGACACCGAGGCCAAAGAAGCTCCGTCTAATAAATCATCAATTGCTTTTTGTGCTCTAACCGTAAGGTATTGCTCTGCTACCTCCCCTACAACACGGTGACCTATTTGTCCCCAATCCATTGAGGAAAACAATAATAAATATAGTAAGCTTATAAATGAGGTAAACTGAAACATAAAAACTCAAAGTTAGTATAAAAGCTACATTTTATGGATTTCAGCCTGAGGAATAAGAATCAAAACAGAGTCCAAAGATCAATTTTTATAAAAAGGCAAATTGGACTACCTTTGTCGAAATCGTAACCAACTTATGTTTAGCAAAAGTCTTCCATTGATCGTCTTACTCTGCCTTTTATCACTGATGAGTTGTGATACCCCTATCCAACCCTCTGGCAATACTATGCTACTCAAGGGTACTGTTGAAGGCTTGCGAAAAGGGACCCTCTATTTGCAAAAGGTGCAAGACAGCCTATTGGTCAGTATTGACTCTTTGGTTGTGGACGGAAGCCCAGAATTCCAATTTGTAACCGAAGTTGAAAGTCCTGAAATCTATTATCTATATCTCAACAAAGAAGATGGTGACAGCCAGAATGATCGCATATTGTTTTTCGGAGAAAAAGGAGAAATCACCATCAACACATTGCTCAAAACTTTCGAGAGCAGTGCCAAGGTGACGGGTTCAGAAAATCAGGAATTATTACAAGAATACCGCAAACTGGCCCGACAGTTTGATGGAAAAAACTTAGAGTATATCAAAGCTTATTTTGATGTTGCCAAAGAAGGTAATGAAAGTGAAGCAT
>Ga0209603_1001113_pt1 | contig 28881 bp, 19 predicted proteins | sample COGITO_mtgs_1206_FD_184812 | JGI IMG/M metagenome (GOLD analysis project Ga0209603, IMG submission 184812) | Pelagic marine microbial communities from North Sea - COGITO_mtgs_120607 (SPAdes) (version 2) | ecosystem: Environmental > Aquatic > Marine > Epipelagic ... | reverse complement strand
GGGTGGCGGCGGCGAGGGCGGTGGCGGCGAGGGCGGCGGCGCGGGCGGCGGTGAAGGCGGCGGGCTCGGTGGCGGTGAAGGCGGCGGCGGCGAGGGCGGCGGCGCGGGCGGTTCGTGAAACAGGTGGATGGCCACGTGGTGGTAGTAGACAAAGTCGGACGCCGTCGGGGTTCCCGAGAAGTTCTGTATGTCTGCATCGGCGTAGCAAAGATGGAACTGCGCAAAGGGCGAGCGCGCGCGCGTGTGTGTGTGTGTGTGCGGTTCAAGAGGCTAGTTAGCAGGGGACTGTTGGGTTAGAGTGCGTGCAAAAGAGTGCCGTTCCAGTGTCCGAGGTGGAGCCGGTGGTGATCGGGTCGACTGCGTCCGTGGTGCCAAACAGATGCACCTCGGCGATCGTTCTGCCACCGACGTCGTGCACGAGCCCGCCGTGATCGGGTGGGGTCGAGCTCGTGCTCAGCGCTGCAAAGGCGGCGGCACACTCGGTGCCATTATTGGTGTCGGCCATGTCCTTGCGCACAAACAGGACGTAATCGCCGGGCTGCACGGTGCCACCCGTAAACTCAACGTCGTAGTGCGTGTCGTGCCGCGCGAGCACCTCGGCGTCGGACGCGCCGTCAATGTTGAGTAGAATGAGCGGCGGCGGATTCGGCGGCGGCGCGGGTGGCGGCGGCGAGGGCGGCGGCGGGCTGGGTGGCGGCGCTGGCGGCGGAGCTGGTATGGGAGGCGGCGTCGACGGCGGTGACGTGGGCGGCGGCGGGCGCGGCGCCTTGTCGGGTGGGTAGGGTGGCGGAGACGTTGGCGAGGGCGACGTGGGCGGCGGCGGGAGCGGAGCCTTGTCCGGTGGGTATGGAGGTCGCGACGGCGGCGCTGGAGGTGACGGCGGCGGCGGAAGTGGTGCCTCGTCTGGAGGGTAGGGCGGCGGCGACGTGGGCGGCGGCGGGGTTGGTGGAGGCGGAAGCGGTGCCTTGTCGGGCGGGTAGGGTGGTGGCGGGCCAGGCGGCGGCGGGGTTGGTGGAGGCGGAAGCGGCGCCTTGTCGGGTGGGTATGGAGGTCGCGACGGCGGCGCTGGAGGTGACGGCGGCGGCGGAAGTGGTGCCTCGTCTGGAGGGTAGGGCGGCGCCCCGGGTGGTGGTAGTTCCGCCAGCACGACGGTCACGATGCTGACACCGTCGTCGCCCATTCCACAGAGCGAGTTGCCACTGGGATCGATTATCAGGCTGATGTCGCCCATGGCAAGGCGCAGCGCTTCGCGAATACGAGCTATGACAACATCGTTGATGTTTGCACCCATGATGGTGATGCTGTAGTAGATGATCTGTGAGGAGACGTCGCCTCCACAATCGACAGTCGTGCAGGCATTGACAGGACAGGCGTACTCGTACAACAGTTCGTCCAAGAAGCGCCTACGACTGGTGGTGGACGTGGGCCCGGTGATTTGCTTCAGACTGACCTCGGCCTCTGGCACAATGCCGTGCACGATCGAAGTGACTTGATCGAGGAGGCCTGCAGATGGCACACCAGGGTTTTGAACCAGTGTCGCCGAGACCACCTTGACTTGCAGGTCGAATTCGTGCGCGAGGGCGGTTCCGGGCGCGAGGGGCGGAAACGGCGGAGGGGTGCTGGGTGGAGACGCGGAGAGCGGTGTCGGAGGGTTGGAGCTGACGAAGCTGCTGTCCTCCAGAGCTAGGTCTGCAACAGGCGTGCGCGTGATGATCGAGACCAGAACGGCGCTCACGATCATCAAGGCAAAACAGCACGGAACGGCCCATCGTATCACAGAGCCACGCGCTGGTTTTCTGGGGTTTATAATCCCTTCCTCCTCACCAGGGTCTTCCCCCTTGTCCTGTTTGTCTGCTGCATTCCTAAACGCGCGGATTGCTCCATGGGTGGGAAAGGAGTGCTCGCGTCTGAGCACTTTGGGCGTGGCGCTATACTCGGAGGTGTCGCCGTAATCGCCGTACTCGCCGTCGTCGTCGCCCCTCAGACTCTTGAATGTAAATCTTGAAAGGCCCCCCTGTGGCATCTACGGAAGCAGGACGGTTCACGCCTATCCGCGCGGTGAGGGCGCGGGGAGGGGGATGAAACACAACCTCCTCCGCGGCTGGTTGTTGCCACAACCGTGTGGTGGACCGTGTCATCAATCGCACCACACTTATCGAGTTATGGATACCCACTTAACCAGACACTCTAAAAATACACTCAATCGACGCAGCACTGGCGTTGACACGTGCAATGGTGATGGCCGCGCCACTTGCAAAACGGAACTGGTCCGTGCACATTGCAAAACCACGCCGACGTTGGCGTGCACAGGTTTGAAAGGGTGGTCCACCCTTCTGCCCAATTGTGATACTTGCCCTTGAAGGGTGGAAGTTGTTTTGCAGGTGGCAAAACGGGCGTCCAGATCGAACCCGCAATGGATTGCAGCAACCAGAGCGAGTCTTCGAGTCCCCCCTTGTGGACGCACCTCGTGATCAGATCGCAGCACTGGTTTGCCTCCTCGTGCCACTCGGAGAGCGAACGCCAACGGGTCGTTTGTTCGGCGGCGGCGGCGAGGGCGGATTCGATGTCGACGCCTGGCTCCATTGTCAGCGCGTGACGCATCTCGATGAGCCGCTTCAACCGAATGCCCATCGGGAGACGCAGATGACGATCCCGGCGGTCGTCCGGTTTGGTTGGATCGAACCGGTCGTGTGTGGTCACGTTTAGGGAGATGTGCACCGCCAGGATGTCAATCTCGATTGGGTCGCATTGGGGGGCCTTGGGCGCCCTTGAGTTGCGCGAATCGATGCCCACAAAGGTGTTGTGGTGGTGGAGCGAAATGTACATGTGTGCAGCAGACGCCGGATCGTTGCTGGTGAATACAAACTTGGGGTTTGTGAGGGCGGCGAGCCACCAACGCATCAGCACGTCGGGGTGCCGCGGTCCGGGTGGTGGACGGCCACCAAACACCGGCGTGTCCCACGGAGACGGAGGTTCGGTCGTCTTTGTTTTGTCCAGGTAGGCGAGTGCACATTTCAAGAGTTCGGTTTGTCTCGTGCTTGGAGCAGACGGTTGTCGGTGGTACGATTCGTCTTCCATGCGCGCCACATGCTTCCACGCCAGTCCGAGCACCGAGTCGAGACGGGAAAAGTGCGCAATCATCGCAGGGTCGGCGGGAAGGCGCTGGTAGTGCCACTCGGGCGGCTCCTGGTACAGGCGCAAGAGGTTTTGAAACGCCTCGCCCTTGTCGACGATGCGGTGTCGCAACGCGTCTAGTGGCTCCCAGGTTTTGAGCAACTCCCAATTGTCAGCACACAAGCCTGGATGCGCAGCGGCCAGCAACTGGTCCAAGGCATGGATGCACAAATCCTGGACCTGGATCATTGCTGGCGTCTCGCGATTCGGATTCTCTCGTCCGGGCCCATCGTACCAGGCCACTGGTTCATTGAGCTCTATCTCTCGATAGAAGGCCGTGTGTCGGTTTGGAAGCGCCTCGCTCAGAGCCGTGAGGATGCGAACCATCTTCTTCTCCCTCCACTCTTCGGCCTCCTCCACCGTGATCACCTCTGCCAGATTGGTGGCGCTGGGCGGCAACGGCAAGGTTGCTTGCCAGCTCGCGTCGAGAAACTCCCGCTCCGTGAATCCAAAGGCGTGCATCCAGCTGTGCTCGCGCGGTCTTCCATGGGCCGGAAAGAGCGGCAACGACGCATCAAACGAGGTGGTCCAATTGAGAACCGTCTGGGCATACCGGCCGTGCCAATTGGGGCATCGTTTTGTGATCTCGTCGCGCAATCCCGAGGTTTGAAGCGACGCCAGTCGGGCGTCGTAGAGGCGCGCCAGCAACGCATTGGCAAAGGGGACGGCTCCCACTTTGACGTTTTTGATGCGCGACAGCACCAATTCTAGGTGAATGGGTGCCTCGATGGAAGTGCTTGGCACGTGGTACGTCCCGCTCCAGTCGATTGTCATCTTGGGGCGTGCAGCCCTCGGATCGTGCGCGTTTTCAAAGCGTACCGAGACGATGTGGTCCGGGTGCGTGTACATCCACACGCGCGTGGAGAGTGGCATGACGGGATCGTTGTAGAGATACGGCTCGTGGGTCATTGGAAGCAGGTACACTTCTTCGATGGGCTTGAGATCCCATGGCACGCGTATGCGGGCGTGCAACCCGCTGTAGATGGATTGGTCGGGCTCGGAAGACAGCGACGTCGGGTGGTTGGGAAGCAACGGGGAGGTCAGGTCCGCATTGGTCGCGGCGTGCTGCAACATGGCACGGCGGGTTTCGCACTGGCAGACGCCTCCGCACACGCTGCACCCACGATGGAGCGCCAGCCACAGCGCTGTCGCGTCCTGGGTGGGCGCACTGATCCAGGTCAGCTCCCACACCCAATTGCGCACCCAGTGTCCGGCTTCGCGGCATCGGCTCACAAACGAACCCCGCTCGGCATCGCGCCCACAGCCCATGACTGGGCCCGGCCTTGGATGGAGTGGCTCTTCAAAGCATGCACGCACCGGTTCGAGCGCCAATCTTCCAATGGGAAGATTGGGAAAGATGCGTATGGCCTCTGTGCGGTCTATGACGGTATGGCGCACGCCTTCGTACTCTTTTGGCGCGTCGCGTAAAAAGCAAAGCGTCGTCACGCGCATCTGTGCAAACTGCTGATCGACTCGTCTGAGAAGCTCCCGGAACACCGGTTTCGCCGCCTCGCGCAACAGCACGTTCACGCGGCTCGTTGCCTGCAGCGTGGCGAGCAGGCTGCGCATCACGACGCGCGCCCGTTTGGCCATCTCGGTGGCTGAGTGTGTCTGGGGACATCCAGGTCCCTTTTGTCGATACTCTTCGAGAAATTGTCTCAGTGTGTGGATCACCAAGTCGCGATTGGAGAAGACGGCGTCCATGGCGGCGATCTCGGAGCTGCGATTGCGGAGCGCAGTCGCCACCGTGTGGGTATTCCCGTTGCGCTTCGGTGGTGACCGCCTCTACACTCCGCAAGACGCCAACGTGGGGGCGGCGGTTGCAAAAAAACATAAACCGATTACGCAACCCACAAATTGCACAACGGGTCATCCTTGCGGAGGGTGCACCCGTCGATGAACCCCCTGAACCGCCTGCGTGCAGAAGCAGCACGTGAGGTGCAAGCCAGAAGCCAGGGCGCGCCGACACAACCCCCTGTCCAGTCGAAGAAGGCGCTGGCGATGCAAAAGGCCGACGAGGAGCACCGCGCCAATGTCGATTCGTATTTTAGCAACCTGGTGGAATCGGTTCCGATTGAAGCGCGTGGCAGCGTGCGGATGAATCGCGACATTCCCACCTTCAACGAGGCCGCGCACAATTGGGGACTCTTGCGTCTCAAGGCGGACGAGCAGGTGCGCCGCGACGTGCTGCGCAACCAGTCCACCGCGTCGACGAGTGCATTGCCTGGCGCGATTCCCAAGCTGTCTCCCGACCAACAGAGGCAGATTTACAAGCGCGGGTATGTGATTTGGTACCTGTCTGGACGGCCCAAGCCAAAGCTGGACCCGACGCATGCCGAAGGGTACCTGACAGAATTGGCCAAACACACGGCGACGATCGATCCCCCCAACCCAGAGGGGAGCGGCGCCGATCGATTCAAAAACAGCCCGGTGCTCCTGGCGCAACTAAACTCATACGCGAGCCAAGCCTACGACCACCACCTGAAAACCGCGCCGCCTCCCAGCAGACCCACCGTGGTCAAGCGTCCCTTGGAGGCACAGGCAGGACCCAGCGACGGTGAGCGCGATGTTGTTGTGCAGCGCCGGTTTGCGCCTCCGGAAACGGCACCGCTTCCGCTTGCACTGTCTGGAGAGGTGGGGCAGCGGTTTCTGAAGACGCCCGAGGCGCACCACACCTTTCGAGCGAGTAATCTCGCCGCCATTCGTCGCAACGTGGCGCAATACCTCAGCACCGATCGCGTGTTCCAGGTATCGCCAATGTCGGAAGGCAACAATGGGGGCATGCGTGCCCAGGAATACCAGCTTGCCGGTGGTGTTCAGGCCAATGGGGAGATGCTCTACCACGCGCTGCGCGACAATCACAACATCAATGCGCTCTTTGTGGGCCTTCGGCCAGGGTCCGACCTCCGCGTTGCCGCAAACTGGCCCGAGCATTTTCGTGCCCTCAACCTCGCACTCGTAGCGCGAGGGTCGTACAATTCGGTGTGGAGGCTCGGGCGCGGACCCAACGGTGTCAACCCCGCACCACCCGACGCCCTTCGTGCCCTCTTTCCAGAGGATGCCACAGAAGGACTTGTGCGAGACACGCACGTGTTGCGGATACCAAACGCCGATCAATGGGCAACGTACGACGAAGTGATGTCAGAGATGCTCAATGTGACTGAGGCAGCGCTTGGTCGGTATGGGCCAACCATTGCGGCCATGTGGGTTGGCCGCGAATCCAAGACAGTGATGCCCGGAACTGGACACACGCAAGGGCGCTTCAAGCTCTTTGCAATCCTGGAGCGAGGCACCGACGTCAACGCGCGCATCACAAGCATGTTCCAAGAACAGCGCCACGACATTTGGACGCGGTACTTTCAGAGTTTGCGCCGCTGTGTGTGGCGCTACTCTGCCAATCGGTGCTTGCACCTCGACGGAAAGCTGGCCAATTTGATAGACAGCTTTCCCTCCACGGGCGTGTCGCTCGCAACTGAAGGGTCTACCATCAAGGCAATCGATCTCGCTTCCGATTTTTACCGGCGCATCCAGCGCCTGACGCCAGAGGAGAGCTCCTCGGGCACCACTGCCACATCGCCCGAGATGGCACAGGGATGGAAGCTGGTGTGGCTGTACAATATTTTATTCGTGACTTGCTCGCTGCGCCTCGTGCTGCCCGTGGACGTGTACCACAAGGTGTGGTGGCCGCCCATTCTCAAGGCGGTCCAGTCAATCCTTCGCGAGTGCGTCTCGGAACGCTCGCATGCAAGCAGGGATGCCGAGTACCTGCGTGCACGTGCCTTCTTGGTGCAGTGCAAGTGGAAGGGTGGATTCCTGATGTCCGCCGTTCCCAAGAAGCCACCCGACGGGGACGATCCCAATGCACTTGCGGAAACCGCATTTGGGATGGTGCGGCACTACTTTCACGACCAGTGGTACAAGGAGGCCGTCAAACGGCTCGTGGAGCCAGCAAGGGCCGTGCGCTTGGCCGATCGAAGCAACGCACCCGCCAGCGATCGACAAGCCCTTCGTCAACAGCGCAACCAGTCGTGGCAATGGTACAATACCGTCTTTAGGCCCCGGGCCTTGCCAATGATTCGCTTCTTTTCGGAAAAGATGGCATACGCAGACGACGAGCGAGCGTTGCCCATGATCCAGGTAATGTACGACTATGCCAACGCCTCCGAGGAGGATCTCTACCCGTTGACCGCGGGGTCGCGGCACCCGCTTCGGCCGACGCAAATCGTCACATGGCCGGTGGCGCGCCCGACGTTTGACGAGCAGTGGCTCGAGAGCGTTGCCTGGGAGGATAAACGCCTTGCGGCACGCGAGATTGGATTTGGGGCCACGCAAGCCGACTTTCGGGTTGCGCTATGAGCGCAAAGCTTGCGGAGTGTGCATTCTGTCACCATTACCCGCCCTCGTAATCGTTTCGGCACGCCCTCCATGTCCTCCACGATTCTCGGCTTGTTGGTTGAAAAGTGGGAAGCGCACCTCGACGAGTTGGAGCGCATCGACGAAACGATTGCGCCTCCTCGCGAAGCCATGGACGCGAACGACGATGCCGATGTTTCCACGCTGGAGAGACTGCCCAAGGCCATACTGGACGTGCGTGCGCGTGCAGTTCCGGGTACGAGTCTGATGCTGTGTGACGCGTCGTGATTGAGTTTTTGACAATCATTTATACACACGCACACCCGCACACACACGCACACACACGCACACACACACGCACACAAGTCCCCCAATCCGCAAACGGCGCGTCACTTTGCGCCATCGATGCGATGCGTCATTTCGCGCAAGAGCGCCGCCTGCCGCGCCGCGTCTGTGAGCAACTGGTGCACCTGCACGGCCTCGTCCGGGTCCATGGTCGCAATGGATGCAATCGAGCGGTGCAAGGAGCAGATGCCACGATGGCTCGAGCTTTGGAGCTGCTTTGCTGCAGGTGTGCTGTGCGTCGAGCGCAACGCCGGCAAGTGCACCGCGAGGCTATCGAGTTCTGGAACGACGCACGTTCCGTCTTCGAGGTACACGCCGCGCTTCAACGAGTACAGGACGCCGGCCGCAAAGGGTCGAAAGGAGTCGTTGCCTTTGCGGTTGTCGCACATGTGCGGTGTAAGGCACGTGGCGTGCCACAGCGTGACAATCAGGCGCGCAATCAAGCTCCTCACGGGGCCTTGATAGCACGCGCCCTGTCGACGACCCTTGGAACCGGAGGCACTGGCCGGTGCAGAGTTGGCGACGGCTGTCGCTGTCGCCTCGGCCCGCTTCCGTTGCGCACTCACAAACGCATTGGCATGGATGCACACATTGTTGAGCACGCTCAAGTTGAGTCGTTGGAGTCCACGCGCACACGCTTGCACGTACCGTCGCACCGCCACCATGCGCACAAAGTCGAGGTTTTGCAGTCGCGGGTCGCGGTCCTCTTCGGCCGGCAATGGCTTTGCCTGTGCAGCCGGTGGTCCAGATTCATCATCGACGATAAACAGGTCGTTTACTACCGTTGCCGCCACGGTAGTTAGCTTCTCGATGGCGTCCCGCGTCCACGTTTCGCGCCGGGCTGTGCGCTGTCGGCGATTGGCGGAGGGACTCGTGGGCGACACCCCATCGTCAACACACAGTGCGCCACGCTTGGCCGGAACGCGCTCCTGCGTTTTTGCAGGCCGCGTCGGTGGTGGCGGCACGTATTGCTGCACCGTTTTTTGATCGGCGTCGCCAAAGCTGCGCGCCATCTGCCACGCCTGCGCGCTCGCGTTGAACATGTCGCGCCGCTTGACCCACCCGCCCACGGGCGTGCCGGCCGTGTCGTCCGGGTTGGCGCTGCCAATCGAACGACCCGTCCACCCCGCCTCCTGATCGCGGCTGTGCTCGACGCCGACGACGCGGCCGGTGAGCGTGCACACAATCTGCTTCTCCTTGGTCACCTCGGCGTGCGGGCACTGTGTGCCGTAGCACACGTGCACGTCGCCGTCGGGCATGTCCGTGTAGGTGGGCTTGCCCCGACGCAGCCTTCCACTCGCATTGGCAAACATGGCCTTAAACGCATCGTCTTCCTCGTCCATTTCATCAACGTCGTCTTCGCCTTCTTCGACACTTGTTTGTCGCCGGGCCTCGTCGGCTATCAGGAAGAGGGTGTCGAGGTCAACCGCTTCCATTGGCAAGCGCAGTTCACCTCGGCCGCGGTACGTGTGTGCCCGCCGAGGATTGGTGGATCGTGCGCGGGCACGTTAGCGGGTGACGGTGCAATCCTGCAACCATGGACTTGCGCCTTGGATGCCCTCGCGTATTTAAAAAAAAAGCTTCTTAAGGTTGTCTCTGCTTCCCATGCACACGGGTCGCTACACTGGCACCCCCTCCTCTTCTTTACACTGCACTTTTGGCGCGTGGGTGGGTTGCCATACCCCACACACACACACACTCGCAAAACCCTCCTGGAGCAACGCACGCTCCCCGCCGCAAACGCCTCTCATGCGCGCGCCTAGTAACCGGCCGCCGCCAACGAGGCCATCAGGTTGCCCTCGCCGCCCGCCGCACCGACAAAGGCGTGCTGTGTGCCCGAGGCGGTCATGCGCAGGCCAGCGGTGCTTCGCGTCAGCAGGCTGGTGAGCAGGTCCTGCTGCTGGATGGGGTTGGCCGACACCGCGCCGGCCGCCTTGGAGGCCTCGGCCTTGACCGTCTCGAGCGCCGGTGCCGCCGCAGCGGCGTGCGGCTCGGCCGGCTTGTCGGCATCGGCCTCGCGCGAGGTCAGCTTGGAAAAGTCAAACTTCTCGTTGGTCAGGCCCGCCGCGTGGAGCTTCTCCTCCAGGATCACAAGAGCCCCCTGGCGATCGTTGGCCAGGCCGATGGCCTCGTCGTAATCGCGCTGGAGCTTGTCCTTGCCCTGCTTGAGCTCCTCATTCTCCTTGAGGGCCGAGGCGAGCGAATCCTGCATCGACGGCAGCTTCGAGGCCTCATCGCGCAGACGCTTGATCGACTTTGAGGCCACGTACGACGCCGCCGCGAGCGCGCCCTGCGAAGTGATGTCCTTCTTCTGGTGGTACTCGTTGGCCCACACACCAAGCGGCGCAACGTCGGCCGCGAGCGAAGTGCCCTGATGGTGCTTCTCAATCTCCTCCTTCATGAAGTCGTTGAAGAAGAATTGCGACTCGCCCTGGAAGGCCGAGATCCGCTCGCGCTCGCGGCCGTTGAAAAACTCGAGCTGCTGGTTGGCCTGCGCCGCCTTGGCGGTCTGCTCGGCCAGCTGCGACTTGAGCTGCTCCATGACGGCCGACTCCTCTGGCACGGCGGAGACGGATGCGGGCTCGGTGTCGACCATTAGTGAGTGCAGGTAAACAGGAGGGGGGTGGGGAGAAGGGAGCAACACGGCTCGCTACTTACCCGTTCGCAAGTGGGGCGCGGGTTATCTGGTTAGCGGGGGGACGCCAACCAATGCACCGACAGGCGGGCATGCTGATGCGGTTCGATGGGCAGCCGCACCTCGCCTCGCGCGCTCCTTGGACGCGCATGCCACCTGCATGACTGCCTTGCCATTGATAGTGTCCACCCACGTTCCTGGGCGACGCCCCTCCTTGCACACGCTGAGTTCGCCCTGGTTGCGAAAGAGAACTTGCCCTTCCTCGTCCATGATCATATTCGTTCCCAGCGACAGCCCGCGAAGCGAGCCATCGCGCACTCCCTTGATGGCCTCGGGGTCGGTGACGCGCGCAGCGATGCGCAACGAGCCGTCCGTCCCCTGCCAGGACGCCATGCACTGGCCGACTTGGGAGCTGTGGTCGTGCTCGTGGAGTAGCGGCCTGCCACTGATGTTGGTGGCCTGGATCTCGGCGCGCGACAGGTCGGCGGCGCAACCACGCACTCCATTTGCGGGGGGAGCGGGGTGCGCCGTGCCACGAATATCGATGTATTCCGACATCGAATGCGGTCTCTTCTTACACGCCGTTACTCTAGCACAACCAAGACCACGTGAAATTCTAGCGCAGCCCAACACGTTGTTTGCGCACACGCACTCACGCACGTGTCCGCACACGTGTCCACACACGTACACAAACGGCCCGGTGCTACGGTCGCGCGCGTGTCGGGCGCGCTCCGCGCTCCCGGCGCTCATGGCCCCTGCGTGCCGCGTCGCGTGCCTTGCGCTCCGAGTGCAGCGGGCGCGGGCACGCGCGCGCGTGGGGGGGCTTTCTTGGCTCTTCCATGGTGATGCGCTTGAGGTACTCGATGCGCTCGTTGTCGTCAAAGTCGGGCTCGATCTCGTCATAGTACACCAACGAGCCGCATAGCCATGAATTTTCGCGTCCGAGCAGCCTCTCGAGGAGCTCCAGGACTTGCCGATCCAGTTCCAGTTGAAAAGGGTGGGTCTCCAGCTCGTAGTCGTCGCGGCGCGTGTCCAGGCGCGTGTCCAGGTGGTGGGTCAACACACTGTCGGGATCCTCGCACATGTTGACGCTGGCTTGCCCTGCGCGCGCTCGCACACACACACACACACGCACGCACACACACACACACACGCACGCGCACGCGCCGCAAGAGTTTGGTGGTGGTGGTGGTGGTGCTCTTCAGAAGCGGTCGGATTCGTGAAATGGACGCAAGACGTTTCCGCGAAAGTCGCGCTCCACTGCGTGTTCCCAGCGAAATGTGTTCTTGGTGTAGCCGCGGTTCTCGAGAGGTGGGCGCCACACGTACTTGTGGACGCCGTGCTTCTCGTGCTTGGTCGACTCGTACGACTCCCGCGACATGCGCGACGTTGAACCCTTGTCTTCGAGTTTCTTCTGGTCGTTGGGATGGATAAAGCCACAGCCCGCGTTGCGGAACTTGCACTCGTTTGCGTATCGACAGAGCTTGTTTGGCTTGAACTTGGGGTCGAAAAAGTACGGGACACGCTTGGTCGGCGCCCTTTGCGCTTGCGCCTCAAGCTCCATTCGCGCCGCTTCGGCAAGCTCCAGGGAAGACTTGGTCTCCCACTTGAGAGAGTGGGGGCGGCTGTGATTCACCGCGGTGGTCTCCGTGGTCGTGGTCGTGGTGCGCGTGGTGCTCGAAGGGCGTTGGACCGGTGGTGGCGGGGGTTGTGGCGGGAGCTGCAACGACCGGGGCATGCGGATGAGTTCATCGAGGTTGGGGTGCGGAAGCGCGCCGTAGCGCTCGGTGGCGTTGCTGTCTTGATCCGACTCGACAGGGGCACCGGTCACGATCGGCGTGGCCGTAGCGGGTGCCGTGCCTAAACGCTCCCCAGCGAGCGACGTGAGAGTTTGTGCGGCAAGGGTGCTGGACCAGGAGTTGCCTCGCTCGAGAGAGGCTGAGGGCTTGGGCTGCTGGACGCGCCAGCTGGCCTTGGCAACGGCCGGAGGCGCGGCCGGCTCGGGGGGCGGCGGGGTCGGCGGGGTCGGCTTGGTTGCCTTGGGTCGCTTGGACAATGGGGCGTTCTCCTCATCGTCATTGTCACTGTCGTCGTCGACCGATTGCAAATGCTTTGCGGGGGACTCGAGTGGCCCCGTGGTCGGAAACGGCAGCACCTCGAGCGGCGCAAACGTGCGAAGGAACGCAATGGACTCTGGAGAACGACCACGCTCGCGGCAAATGGTGACCGCGGAGGCGACTGGGATGAGCGAGACGATGCGCGTGCGTACATTGAGGAGCGGGTCCTCCTTGGACGGGAGGAGCTCCCTAAAGGTGCAAATGATGAATTCGGCGTTTGCCTGCGAGATTTCGCCCCTGGTGACGGCAGCGGAGCCGATCACCCACGATGTCGGGCCAAGTCCGATGCGTTGCAGCATCTTGAAGATGACACCGGTGGTGCCACCATCGTAGCGGGAAAAGAGCAGCATCTCGAGGTACCGCACAGGGATCCACGACACTTGGGCCTGACGCGAGGCGCGACCATCGGGGAGCGTGAACCGAGGAATGGTGATGGCCGGTTTCCCCTCTGGCCGCACGAGGAATGCATTGTAAACAATGCCCGGAGGGGAGCGCATCCCAGAGGACGAGACGTTCATCTGTGGCTCCTTCTTCTTCTTCTTCTTCTTCGTCTTCGTGGGAGGCTTTGCCACCAATGGATGGTCCACGTCATGCGACGGCGACACCGACAACCATCCCTCGTCAGACCTGAGCGGCGCCATGGACTCTCCAGATCCACGCAGGCCTGGCTCTTCCCCCTCAAACTCCACGTGATCGTCATCGGTGTCGTGCCAGCTCGCCGTGGACTTTGGCGAGCCACCAAACTCTTCGCGCACCATGGCTAGGCCTTCCTGCTCGTCCACATCTTCCGCGTGCGGCTTGTCGTAGGACCTGTGCAGGTTGCCCACGGTTCCCTTGTTGGTCTTGATGTGCAGTCGATCCGGGGCCGCGCGCTTGCGCTTGGGAGTGTACCGAAACTGCTGGTGCTCGGGAAGTGCGTCAAACGCCTTGCGTTCCTCCCGACATGTGATGGCTTCGCGATTCCGTCGAATGACCCGACGAATCCCGCGCCACTCTTTGGTTTCGTCCTCGTAATCCGACTCCGAATTGGACGCCGCAGCGTCCGACTCTCGATCATTCTTGGTGCGCGCGCGCTTCATCCGGGGCGCCATCGCAGAGGCCGTGATGGCGAGATGCGACGGCTGTGGCTCGACAGCCACTGCGTCCAGAAGACGCAAGGCTGGCCCATCATCGGCAGGGCTGGCGGCTGGCGGGAGCGTGGCCCACTTGCGCTTCTTCGGGTGCGGGGTCAAACGCTTGCGGCGGCGGCGCTTCCGGACGGGGGTTGGTTGGCAAACGTCCAGAATGACGCAGCCGTCGTTTGCGTTTCCTTCGTCTCCGGAGGATTCGGAGTTGAGATCCATGCGTCGAGTGTCTGGCGCTGCGCACGCTAGACAATGAGGCACATGCCGCAAGATTGTGCCCGCGTGTGGCAACCGCTAGAAGGCGCGGTGCAAGACGTGCGGACAATTAGCGTGTACAAGAGCGGCACGAAGTTGCCGCACGGGTTGTATTTTTAAACCGTCCGACCAAAAACCCAAAACCCCAAAACCACGCACACGGCACTAGCACAAACACGGTTTAAAGTTACTACTGGTTCATGATACCGGTGCTCATCGGCGTGGCGGTCGCCTACGCGTTTTTTGCCATGGCCTTTTTGATCGTCAGAAGACGCCTGCAAACTCCCCGAGCAGATCCAACTCGGGCGAATTGAACGCGGAAGCCGACCTCGAACTCTTGGATACGCGCAGGCTCTCCCCAGCCTTGGCGGGGATCACGTGCGGCCCAGCGAGGCCGAATTCAATCTTGAACATTGGCACGTTCTTTGCGTGATGGAGCATTTCGATGGTTTCCTTGTCCGAGAAGAGGTTGACAAAACGCGATTGCATCGAGAAGAAGGCGTACACCATGGCACGCGCGATGGTCGCAAACGAGGTGTCCTTGTACTCGTACTGGTGTCCCTCCACCGAGGCATGCTCCAGGATGCACCACGGATTTGAAATGTCGCCAAAGGCCCCCTTGAGCTCGAGTAGCTTTTCACGCGTCGGAATCGGCTGTGTGTTGGGGTTGATGGCCTTGAGATCCTTGTGGGCGCACGACTGCTGCGCGGCGATCCACTTGAATGGCACCAGGGCCAGCCACTTGTCGCGCGTGTAATCCATTTGCGACTTCACGTTGAATGGTTTGGTCATGTTGGCGTATTCATCGCTCGGGTTCCACACGGCCAGCCGCGTGAGCATCGGGAGCTTGCCCCTGATCGTGATCTTGGCGCGAATGGTTAGGCCCTTGCACAAGGACATGAGCGTCAGTTTGCCCGTTTGCTTCCCGGCATGTGCATGCGGAATCGGCATGTAGCGGAAGCGCGAATCGCAAAAGACATCGTCGCGTCGCGCCGCGAGGTTGTTGTGGAAGGCCGCAATCTGGCCGTAGGCATCGGCACCTGTAATCTCTATCTCGTCGCACCGGTGCCGTTCGTCGAGCACGTTCACCTCATCCGGACTGGCGTGAAGCATCACCGTGCCATCGGTGTCCTTGAAAAACCGATGCCTGCCCCAATGGATCCGCGGCTCATCGGCCTCGTGCGTCGGTGTCGCTTCCTTGTCAACATCTCCAACTTCGTCGTCGCCGCGCCGCTGAATGTGCGAGTACCACTCGCCGTTGTCTGTGGCGTTCTTGTAGCTATTGCCGTAGTGGATTGCGCGATGTGGATCCCGAGTGTCGAGCACCTTGTGCTCGCCCATGAAGTCTGTGTGATCCGGTGGCACACCGAGAAGGTAGAGGTCCCCATTGCATGGGATGCCGCGCACCACGTAGTCAACCACGGATGTACCATCGAGAGGCGCCAACGGCAGCTTGCTGTCATTGTGGACGGTTTTGGACGTGCAGACGACAAAGTCTGTCGAATTCGTGTCGATCAAGTGTGCCGACACGTGTTCCCAAAGATCGTCGGGTAGGTACGCAAATGGACACGGCTTGGTCGGATCGGCCGGTCGTGGTTCCGGGGCAGCGACGGCTTCGCTCATCCTCGCGAAGACTGCGCGCTCTTGTGCATCTCGGGCGCACCCGCCGCAAGAATGCAACCCGTCCTACAATAGCGCACAGGTCCATTCATCGGCGTCAGTGGGGTCGTTCTTGTAGGCCCATACATGGACCTGGTCGGTATTTTGGTTATCGAAGCGCATGTACACTGTGTGGTTGTCACAGATGACGTTTCCGTGCCGACCGGGCATTCCAAAGGTCTGCACGACGCTCGCGTGCATGAGCGAGGGAGCCATCATGCTGGTGCTCACCTTGGTGCCGCGAATGGTCACGTGATCGACAAGTTCCTGGGCACGAACGCGGACGCTCATGCCGGCGGTGGAAGCACGAGTCGCAAACTTGGTCGAATAAACAAAAGTGAAACGTTAGCGCGCGCGCGCGCGCGCACGCGCGCGTTTGTGCGCCCCGTTTGCGACACTCACACCTCCACACACCCACACCTCCACACCTCCACACCTCCACACACACACACACCTCCACACACCCACACCCACACACCTCCACACCTCCACACACACACCTCCACACACACCTCCACACACCTCCACACCTCCACACACCTCCACACCACACCCACACCTCCAGTCACACAACTACACACAAACGCGTCAACGCCTCCCCCGGTGCGGCTGCGGCTGCGGCTGCGGCTGCGGGTGCACGAGGTGCTGCGAGTGCACGAGGTGTTGGTTCATGTGAGCCTGAGCGTGGCGCTGCGTCGCCTCGGCCTCAAGAAACTGGGTCCAGCTGAGCAGGTGTCCGAGGCTGGACATGGCCGCGTTCATCGCCATCTGGGGCGTTCCAAAGGGCTGGGAGACGACGCTGTCGGGAATGTTCATTTGCATGGGTGCTGCCATCGGCACGGGTGTGGCCATGGGCGCTGCAACGGCCACGGGAGCGGGTGCGAGCACGGGCGAGAGCGTGGTGGGCGAGGAGAGAGTGGGCGAGGGTGCCGCGGCCACCGCCCACGGCGGGGGCTCCGGAAGCGCGGCTTGGAGCTCCTCGGGCAGGTCCTCGGCCATGATGCAGCCATTGCCCGTCTGGGTGCCGTTGTGGTGGTGGGTCGAGGTTCCCTGCGACTGGGTGGTGGTGCCACAGCCAATCGACTTGGGCGCGGCGCTCTCCGCCTCTTGGCACGTCTGGCGCAGCTTGATGTTTTCAGCCCCAAGCTCAAAGATGCGCGTGCGACTCTCTGACAGACGCTCGCGTGCATCCTCGAGCTCGGCCATTTTTCCGTCGTTGTTCTCCACTAGCTGGTTGCACACCTTTTCCTTCCAGCTGAGCGTCTCCTGCAGCGCTGCCCGTTTGGTCTCGGCCTTGGCTTCGAGCTGTTCAATTGCATGACTGTGTGTTCGGTTCAACTCTGCAATCTGCTGCGCAGCCGAGCGTTCTTGGGCCTCGATGCGATCTGTAAGCTTTTTTATCTCGGCGGCTTGCTTCGACGAGGCAGCATTGTGAAGCTTGTCCTTGCTCAGCTCCTGCTTCTTGAGCTTGTCCATGCGCTTTTCAATGTCGAGTTTGGCACCGAGCGTCTCGTCAATCTCGGTGAGCAACGCAATGTTGGAAGTGCGCAGCATGTTGAGCTCCTTCCAGTTTGCCGCCACCTTGTCGTCGGCAACCTTTTCGCGCTCCTTGATCTCTGCCTGCGCCTTTTCGATGCACCCAATGGCCTTTTCGTTCTCCTTTGAGAGTGCCTTCTCGTGTGCCAGCCTGAGTTGCTTCTCGGCCGTCTTGAGCGCACCGATCTCGTCCTGGTCCTTTTTGCGACCAAGCTCCATTGCTGCCAAGGTGCTTCGCAGCACTGCATCCACTGCAGCAGAGGAACCAGCACCCCGTTCCGCCTCGTTACACTTTGACGGGTGCGCAGGCGCATCCAAATCCACCGCTCGGTGCGTACTGACGAATGCATCAATCTGCTCGTCTGGAATAAAGCGAAGCGTGTGCACCGACGCTGTTCCAACAGCAATCGTGATACCCGCGCCGGGAGCGGCATTGCAAAGCGTGGGGCGCGCATCCTCAAAAAGGCACGTGGACATGGAACTGAACGAGATCTCACGGTCGCGCACGCGACGTTGGCCAGTATCGGAGGTGATCACGCGGACAGTGTTCAGCTCCCAGTAGGCGGACGAAATGCCCGCTTGCCACGGCAACGAGTAGGTGATGAGAACAGCTTCCTCCGTTCCAGTGGTCGAAGGATTGGTTCCTTCCCCCGTTTTCTGGTTTAGATAGTGCACAACCTGTGCGAGCTGTTCCGCTAGGCAGTCGGGGTGAAGACCCCACGAGTGTGCACACAATTTGCGCATCAGCGCGTCGCTCTCGCTCGTGAGCAGCATGCGCTGTCCCGATAGATTGACGATTGCAATGTACCGAGGAAGCGTCTCCGGAAGACCGCACGGGTATGGCTTTCCGTTGGCGCAGCTCCTATTAAGGGCCGATAGAAAGCTTTCGCGATTTCCTATGGCTTCCTTGATGGAACCCTCGCGCCCCCGGGAACTGAGACGGTCTTCCATGCAGGCCAAGTGGTCCTGAAGCGCCCGGGAGCTTCGACTGCGTCCCAGACGACTCAACCAGGCCACATCGCGTGCTTCCATGCTGAGCGCCGTCTTGCTGCCGATGTCGCTAATATGCGGAACACCACCGTGCGCATCGGCGACGCGCGGCACGGGTCGCCGGAGAGCCGCCATTGGTTATTCTGGCTGTCCGCCGATTTGCCGACGCGTGAGCGCACGGTTAGTGAGAACTGCCCGACCTGTGGCGCGCACACAAGACGCAAGCGGGTGTCACACGCGCACGCGCGCGCGTGCACCATGGCACCGCCGATTACGTTTCATCTCAACGCGTGTTCCGTGTCCAGTGGCATCCAAGCGCGCGACGCCAAGTGCACGACCGAGGACTGTCTCTTGCACATGCGTTCTCGACCCATTGTTTCCTCGGGAAGCAGCGCTTCTGTGGCATCGGCCGCTTCGCAGGCCTCGAATGGTATCAGCTTGCGCTTTCGTGACGTGCCAGCACCCGTGACCGCGCCCGCTCCACCGGGCGCCGAAGCGGTTGGGCTTCGGTTTGATTTTGCCTCGCTGCTTTCCGCTTCCGTGGGCAACGCCGCCCAGGGACTCGAAGTGGTTGGGCGTCTCGCTCCCGCTCCCGTGGCGGATGCGGCACGGGCGCTGCATGCGCGCATCGTGGACAAGGACCATCCGTCTGCCAAGGCAGGCGCGCAAACGGACGTGAGCGTCTTTATTGACCAGTACGAGATCGGTGAACGTGACCCCAATGACCCGTCAAAGCCACTCAAGCGAGGGTGCAGCCGATTCTTGGAAGTGGTGCGCGGGGTTTTGTGCACCAACCCGCGACCCGTGGTGACCGAGGGCAACCCTTCCACGTGGTCGGAACTGCTCGGTCCCAGCGGTCATTACGAGCGGTTTTCGGCCTGGTCGCACATTGTGGGAACCGTTGCGTTTCTCGTCTATGCCATCGTGCGACTGGCCATTCCCAAGAACAACGTGCAAGTGGAGCAGATACTCACCACCGTGGCAGCGTTTGGAACCGTCTTTGTCTTTTTTGCATCGTCCATCTACCACAGCACCGCCCCGGATGTCGAATTGGCCTTTTACACGCGCTTTCTAGACTTTTTTGCCATCTACCTGGGCATCGTGCTCACGGCCACCGCTGACATTGCTGTGGCCACAAGGGGCTTCCGCGACGTGCCCGTGGTTACAATCATCGATTTGCCGATTGCCGGCACCATTGTGGTGGTCTTTTTTCTGTGGCGACGCCATCGCGTCAACAAGGAAGAAACGTGGGTCGAGGTGCCCGTAAACAAACAAAAGCAGGGATGCGTCTTCAGCGACGGCCTGTTTTCTCGCGGGCACTACGACCTGCACCACTCCCAGTTGCGCGAAACAACATCGTTGCTGCTGACCAGCTCCTACTTTATGAGCGTGCCAGCTGCCGTGATGACGCTGGACGATACGACCGCCGCGGTGGTGCTCACGTTGCAAGGCGTTTCCTTTGTGGCCATCGTTGCGGGCATGGTTCTCGACCGCGTGCTCAGGTGGCCCAACAAGCAGCTTTCGGAGGGAAAGCATAGATGCATGGCTTGTCCAAGTCCGGATGGACCAGGGTGCGTGGTGACCTCGCACGGGGTGTGGCACATTGTGGCTCTGCTAGCCACGGCGATCACATTCGTGGCGAGAGAGTATGGATTGAGTTCGTATTCGTAACCTTTTTACACACACACACACACGCACTGTCACAACGGTGCATCGCGACCTCTTGCATTGGTCCTCATTGCCGCTGCCTCTGTTTTTGAGAGACGACGTAGTTGGACTGCTCCAGGTGGCTGTAAATGTCTTTCATGCTCCGCCACGCGTTTTCGGTTCCACGCTTGAAGTCCATGTTTGGCCACCGCGCCAAGGCGTGGTAGATCATGTCCATATCTGGGCGCATCGGCATTGCGACGGTGTACTCTCCACCCTTGGTGAAGGTGTGCAGCGCGCCGAGGCCATACTGCGCGCGGAGTATCTTCTGCTGCGCCTCGACGCGCGCCATCTGGCCCTTCCACGAGTCGAGGTGCTTCGTGGCCGCATTGTCGGCCATCTCCTTCCATCCGGCCTCTTCGTACTTTTTGAACTCCTTCTCCAGCTCCTTGATCTCGGCCGTGGTCAGATTGCCGGCAGCCGCTTTCGCATTGTCCATCTTGTGCTTCATGAGCGCCGCGCGAAACTTTTCCTTGTGGTCCGTCTTTCCAAAGAAGCCGCTGGTAGCCTCCTCGCGCTGCTGCCCCGCGGCCAGCACCGCGGCGAGCGAGCGCGTCGTGGGGCGCCGTGCCACCACAAGCTCGGCGGGGCGCAGCGACATTGTGGTCCCGCTTTCACATTGCGCGTTGACAGAAGACGTTATTCCATTTTTCAAATTGTACACGCACACACACACGCGCACACACACACAAACAAGCAAACAAGCTACGAAGGCGACCGCATCTCTCCCCAACGGTGTGCCGTGAGAAACCAGTCGCAATTGATTGCGCCTATGCCTGCGGCAAGTGTTTGTGCGACCCGCGTATTGGTCGCGGGGTGGGTGCGCTCCTTTGAAACGAGGTAGGCGGCGATGCGCACATTGTCTCTGACCACCGAGCTGAGCAGCGCGCTCTCCAAATCGGACGCACCAAACTCCACCAGGCACTGCACGATGCGTAGGTGCGAGTGCGCCGCCGCGGCATCGAGCGCCGAGTCGAGGTCGAGGTCAGAGATGTCGTTGTCCAAGAAGCACCGCCGCAGGGCTTGGTAGTCGCCATTGCGTGCCGCAGAGACGAGCCTACCGCTCGGGCTGCCGAGGTCGGTGGGGAAGATGCGCCCAATGTCGAGCGCGAGTGTCACCAACCCCATCACCACCGCCGCGGTCATGACAATGCTCACAGTTGTTATACTACACGCGCGCACACCCTTGGCAAGATAGCGCGCGCGCGCGCACCATACCGCGTGGAACGCTAGGCCAGAGGCAGGGTACACACACACACACACTCAAGACGTGCTCAAGACGTGCTCAATGTGGGTTGCCAGTATTGGACACTTGCCCATTCTTCTTCTTTGAAAGCGGTTGAAAGCGGGTCGTAATACACCGGATCGGTCGTCTTGTCTGGGTTGCCTTCAAGGTAGGCTCGCTCGAGACAGACTTGGACCGGGTCCAAAAAATTGTACTTGGTGACGAGCACTCCGACGTTCTTGAAAATGTGAGTCAATATGCACAACTGCTTCTGGACAGCTTCAAGTCCCTTCCATGGCAGCACGCGTGCGCGCAACAGGTCGGTCAGCATGCGCGGCAGTAGCCGATAGTAGGCTGCTCTGTGAGAGGCGCAGCGAATTCCACTCTTGAACCCGCATCCACGGAACACTTGCGTGTACAGGAACGAGTAGTGGTCGGACGTAATCTTGCCATTGGTCTCCACAGTATGTGGTCCAAGTACGAACTTCAACACGCCCGCAACGAGGCGCTTGGCGTGCCCTTCCTTCCATGGCGTACTGTGGATGTCCAATATCGGCTGCAGGGACGTGGCAAACGACTTGTTCATGCATGCACGCTTCAAAATGTGTGCGTGTCCGTCCCTGGAATCGGACAAGTTCGGGAACTTGCCTGGTGGTCCCCGGTATCCCAAAAGGGACTTCCCGAGGTGGGTTAGGATGAGACTTGTAGTGTCGTTGGGAAGCTCTTCCCACTCAAATGCCATTCTTCTTCTTCTTCTACAAGACACACAATACACACTCTCCGCAAGAAACACGAGACTCGGGGACCTAAGAATTACAGGTCCGGACATTGGACTAGAGAGTCGGACATTGGACCCGGAATTGGTACTCGTGGCCCTAGGCTGCGGGGAAGGCGTTGTCGGGGAACTGGTCATTGATGTCGTCGCCCGTAAAGGGCTCGTTGGTGCGCAGGCGCTTGGGGGGAGCCTCGGCCTCGTCCTCGCTGTCATCCTCGATGACCTTGACATTGGAGAGGTTGACTTGGGGGCCCGACGTCTCGGTCATATTGGTGTAGACGTAGGCCTGCGCGAGACGGAACTTCATGCCCCATCCGGTGGGGTTGAAGTAGATGCCACGGGAGAGCTGGCCGACGCACGCGATGGCCGACTTGGCGACGAGGTTGTTCACGTCGCCACGCTTGGCCTTGGTGATGCACCACTCGTCGGTCTCGGGGTGCCGCTTGCGCTTGCAGGTGAAGATGGCGGGCATCGTGCGCGGCTGGCCCGTGCCCGAGTCGATGGCCTCGTGCTGCACGGCCAGGCGAAAGCCGTGCGGGTAGTTGTTGACGAGGTCGGGCGGCTTGAGGATCGAGTTGAACTTGCCCTCAAACTCCGCGTCGGTGACCGAGGGGGTGCGAGCCGACTTGGGAGGAAAGACCTGGTCGCGCGGCAGCTTCTTGCACTTCTCGATGAGGTAGTTCTCGACATTGGTCCACTTGTCGGCCCGCTCCTGCGTAAACTCGATTGAAATCGACCAGGCAGTGCCGAGCTGCTGCTTGTCCTTGTTGATGGGCGGACCCGCCTTGAAGGGCGAACGCACATAGTCGGGCGGCTCGGCAAAGTCGACGCAAAAGTTGCTGCCGTCATACTTGAGCTCGACGTACTTGTCGCCGTTGTTGCCCGTCTTGATCTCTTGGCCCACCTCGAGCTTGGTAACGTCGAGGTTGTCGATGTGGACCGTCTTGTTGCCGGCCCTGCCGGCCACGCGCGCCGGTGCGGGCGCCTTGTCCTTGGTCGCGTCGGCTCCGGCGACGGTGAAGGGGGCGGCCTTGGCGGATGGCATCGTGGTTGTGAGCGAGCGAGAGGCGAGAGGGAGGGCTGGCGCTGGTGCCTTGGTGCGAGTGGTGTGCGCACCCTCCGCAAGAAACGTGCGTAAACACGCAACGAGGCGCAGACACACGCCGTATGGTGGTAACGAGTGCTTGCGTTTCGGATGCGTACGCGCGGGTGGACGGGTAGGCGGGTAGGCGGGTATGCGCAACGTAAAAACACAAGCACCTTCTAACAGAGTACAACGCCCACGACCACCCACGGAACCGTGGCTGCAAAGCTGGCAATGGCCAAGGGCACGGGTTCCCCCGCGGTGAGATACGGAATGTCGCTCTTGAAGAAGACCACCGTGCCGGTCCACAGCGCGACGAGCAAGACGGGAATGGAAAACCAGGCCGCCCGAAGCATGCCTCGACCGATGGTCGGGTTTTGCGTCTCAAACCGCCCACCGACGAGCGCGGCCGCAAAAAAAAAGGAGACGTTGTGCTGCGTTGCCCACTCAAAGCTCGTCTGCCTCCACGTGCGCCCGTCGCCGATTCGCGCGCCGTCGTACCCCGATCCCAGGGACAGCGACGCAATGGTGAGCAGGAGCTGCAGCGAAACAAGAACCACGAGCAGTATCGCGGTGGTCACCTCGATCCATTCAATGTATCGTCCCTGCGAGCACCAACTATTGTACAGCAGGAGCGAGATGCCGGTGGTCACGGCGAGGATGACCGTGACCAGTAGCGTCGCAGCCACAAACCAGTGCGTCAGGTAGGTGAGGTCGTACCCGAGCGGCCCGCCGAGTCTCGTGGCGGTGTACACGGCAATGCCGCCCGCGTGCAGACCACACGCGAGCCACGACTCGCCATACCACGCCAGAGGAATCGAAAAGTACAAGAGCAGCACCTCCACGCTCGCCAAAAAGGAGGCGCTGTCCGAAAATAAAAAGACGGCGCCAAGCGCCACGAGCGCCGAAAAGATGGCCGCCCACGCACTCGCCGTCGCCGCCTTGCGTCCCGTGGGATCCTCGACGCCGGAGAAATAATCGCGTCGACTTCGACAACGTCGGTCGTACGGGAATGCAAACAGCGTGAGCCCGGCGGCGCACGCCCAAAGCACCGCCGGCGAGCCATTGGCCGCGTAAAAGCGCCGTGCTCGAAAGGCTTGCGAGCACACGTTGATGTCGCCACCGCACGAGGCGTCGTTGAAGAGCACGTCCAGATCCTCCATGCGCGCATACGAGGCAATCTGCACGACAAAGGCCGCCGTGAACACGAGCACCGAGTAGACCCCCATGGTTGCGCAAATCGGCGTGCAGCCCTTTTCGTAAACCACCTCGTGGTTTGAGAGCACAAAGACGGCCGCGCACACGCACAGCAGCCCGCCAAAGACGAGCGCCGCCGCCACCAGGTCGTCGGCGAGCGCGATGCCGCGCGCCGTGACGTCCTCGTGCGACATGGTGAACGAGATGGCCTCGGTGGCGTGCGTCATGCCCGCGCGCACGACGCGCACGCCGGCGTAGCCCAAGAAGGCGGCCGAGAGCGCAACCACGTTTTCGCGGCGCTCGCGGGCGTCGTAGCCCTTTTCGCCCGCGCGCGGGCCCGACCAGCCGAAGAGGCCGACGGCCGACCAGCCGCCGAAGAGCGTATAGATGGCGTCGGCGATGCGCGCATTCGAGCCGCCGTGGTGCAAACCGACCCACGCGGCCGCCACGAGCAGGATGCACGCGAGTCCGCGCTGCTCAAACAGGTAGCTGGGCTCGACGGGCGGCGCGCCGATGAGCCCCACGAGGATGAGCGAGGTGGTGCGCAACGAAGTGGGCACGTCGGCGACGACGGTGGTGGGCAGCGCGTTGAGGGCATCAAGCGCAATGGACGAGGCAAAGATGCAGCACGCGGCCACAATGTTGCCCTCGGCGGCGAGCTCACCACGCCGCTCGGTGCGCTCGGCCGCCGTCTCGTCGCGCGAAATCGTGCGGTCGGCCACCGCCTCGGCCACCACCGCCGCCGCCGCCATGCTCACGCGGCGGTTCCCTCTTCTCCCTCGTACCTCATTTTTGTATCCGGGCATATCGATAAGCTCCATTCGGATTGTACCGAGGGAGAAGAGCAAAGGGAAGCGCGCATGCCGCTTCCCAACCTCGGCAAGCTCTCGCTTGGCCCGGTGGCCGATCCAACGGCAGCCAACGTGCCCTGCCGGTACCTTGGAGAACCCGTCAGTCCGGAGGAGGAGCTCGAGCTCGCATTCAAGCGCTTCCAAGCCGTGCAGGAGCTCAGGGAGAAGATTGAAAGGGGAGAAGTAAAGGCCGGCCGACCAGGCAAGAGGAGGTCCAATCGTGGCATTTTGAGCAACCTCGACACCAGTGTTGAAAATGACGACGACGACGACGAGGCTACTGCAACGTCGCTCGCACTGGGGTACCAACGTGAGGCTGGCGACCAGTGGTCCCATGCGTTTGACGATCGCGTAGAGTGTCCCGAGTCGTGGACCACTCCCGGCCCGGCCTCCATCATTCGCATGCGCAACTACAACTGGTGCCACCCCGAAGACGAAGAAACCCTGGATGAAGACCGCGCACAGAGCTACATGCTCAAGGCGTCAGTCTTTTTGGATCTCGTGCGGCAGCGACGGCAGAAGCCATACGCCAACTACCCAAGGGCCTACGTCAACCTGATCACCCAGAAACGCTTCATGGAAAGCGAGGCGGAGCGCAGCATCCTGATCAATTTCTTGGCCGAGTGTTCAACGTACTCATTTCAAATGACCAAGATGGTGCCACAAACGTACAATGTGCCATTCTACAACCTTCTTCCCGGGGCAGAGGAGGCATACAACGACCCGTTCCCACCTGTGCGAGGCACGAATCTTCCGGATTCCGAGGACGAAGACGCCGACGAGGACGCCGACGAGGACGCCCCCGACGACGACATGGACGGAACAGGGGTGAATGCGCTTGCTGGCTACACGGGCAACGAGATCGATATCTTCGACTCCTACTATGAGAGGCGAATTGGCCATCGCATGCCGGTCATCGGGATCAACGATCCCATGGCGTACCGCAACGAATTGCAGGAGCTCGCGGGCGCAGCAGACATGCTCTGGAATGAGCCTTGGGAGAAGCGGCTCGGCCTGCTGGGAATGGGACGGATCGCGCCCACCACCGACGAGCCCGCTTTTGGTGGCGACGGCGCTGTGACCGGCGAGGCCTACACCTTTTGGGACGCGGGTGAGTATTACGATATTCGGCAGCATCTCACCGGTCTTGATCCCGAGGTTGTGGGGGCCTGGTCGTATCTGCGAGAAATGGACAATAATGACAACACAGGGTACACCCTGGGCGCACGGTCCTTCAAGGGACCAAACACGATGATGTACCCAGCACTTCACCCAGATCGGGCCGCCTACGCGCGCGCAGAGCATAGCAACTTTGACTCTTCCCTCCTCAACATGCCACCCGGCGCAAACGCCGGCGACTGCCTGGACATTGCGGTGCACGTGCCCATCGCTGCCCGCGTGCGCATGCGCAATCGAGAATACGGAGACGAAAGCTGCAAAATTGACAACGAATCGCTCGCATCTCCGGGAGCGGGACGGTATGCCATCGTGGTCGTGCGCCCCACCTCCTACAAGTCGTCGGATCTTGACGACAATGAGCCACTCCCTACCGACGTGTACACTGGCTACCCCGGAGTACCAGCCGACATGGAGACGCGGCCAAACATCTTCTTGCAGTGGCTGCAGCAAAACGAGCTCCGAGCGTGGGGCGTCCCGCGCACCAGCGACGGCGAGGTCGACCGGACCCTTGGCTGGTACAGCGACTTTCGCGACAGCTACGAATTTAAAACCTGGACGCCAAACCCGTCCGTCATCGCGGGTCTCTTTGGCGGAAGCGGGGGCAGCTGGACTAATACCCGCGCGGCGAGAAAGGTGCCCGGTGCCAACATGCGCGACGTCATGGTGACGGACAGCGACTTTTACAATGCCGAGGTGGGCGCGATGCTTCCGTCGGCACTCTCCGACCTTCCGAAGGTGCACAAGGTCCCACAGGGTCTCGCCTTCTTCGTCGATGTGACAAATGTGACGGACAACGACCAGGAGGATCCATGCAAATATGTCGACCACATCATGAACCAGTGCCTGCAGCGTGGACATGACGGTCGCGACGCTGGCTGCATCGCCTGGCTCCTCGACGAGATGGGCAAGACGCCGGGCTATGAAGCCATGGCAAACGCAAAAGTCCTGTATGCGGACACTCGTTGGGCGACGCAGTCGACGCACACGGAGACGACGATGACGCCCTACGAGCGCCAGACCGGCTTCAAACTGTCGCACTATGTGCCTGGATACGTATTCCTCGATCCGGAGGACGGTCCCGCGCACAGTGGCGGCGTTGCATCGCACCGCTTCACCGCCGGCTGCAAGCTGGCCTTTGGGCTCAGGGAGGCGGATGACAATGCGCTCCACGGCGACAGGGGAAACACGACGCGCAGTGCGGCCGTGAACGAGGCGAGGGCCAAGATACGGGCAGACTTGAGCGTGGCGCGTCGCGCAGGGCAGGACGTCGTTGACATCTGAAGAGGTGCTTGCATTTTACGTCTCACCAGCTCACCAGTCCACCACTGCAGCACCCTCTGTGGAGCCGCCCACTTTCAGGGTGGAGCATCTGATAAAAGTGTGCGACGTAAAACCCAAGCACTTTCTAAAGTGTTTCTACTTTGCATCTAAAAGTGGGGCTACTCTTCTACTTTTGGAGCCAGCGCACAGGCTGCGGCAGATGGATCTGCCCGCGAGATACAGAAAAAGTATGCACAGTTTAAATAGAAACACTCGAGATCACACTGAGATCCATCTGCCGCAGCCTGTGCGCTGGCTCCAAAAGTAGAAGAGTAGCCCCACTTTTAGAAGACAAGTAGAAACACTTTAGAAATGCAAGCACTAACCAACGGTTGTGAAGAGGGTTGGTAGGGTTGGTAGGGTGGGTCCGACGTAAAATGCGAGTACCATTTATTTGCCTAGCGCGTGGCCAGCCCCACCACCTCCCACCCGCTCGCGTGCCGGTGCGTCGAGAGCCGCGATCGCGTCGGTGTGCCCTGGATGGCCCGCCGCATGATCATGCCCACCTCGTGGTCCTCCACCTGGCTCCCCGCGTCCATGATGGCGGCCCTCGCCTTGCCCAAGGCGTCATGCACGTCTTTCAGCGCGGTCCAGTTGGGCTCGCTCACGCTGTACGTGTACGCCCCACCGGCGTGCACCAATCGCTCCAGCGCCACGCGCGCCTGCACGGCATTCGTGTGCATGGCCTGCGGCGACACGTACATGGCCGAGACGCCCGTCGTCGACCGCGCCTGCACGAGCACGTGTCCCGTGAACTCGGCAAAGCGCGTCGTCAGCATCGTGCACCCGCCCTCGATGGTCTCCCACAAGCTCAGCCGCCGGCCAGCGCCGCGAAGGCCAAGCTCCACATTCATGCGCTCGTGCGCAATGCGAATGGCCGCCACGGCGTCCGGCCGCAGCGTTACAAAGTAACAATTCGCCGGGTGCGACAGCTCCGCGAGCGAGGCGCTCGCCGCCCCTGGCGGCGCCAGCGTCTGCTCGAGCGAGCGCTGCATCTGCGCACCGACCTGCGACAGGCTCGCCAGCAGCTGCGACAGCGTCGGCTTGGGCGCACTCGCGTCGCTGCTCTGCAGGTTGCGCACGGCCACGTTGGCCTCGAAAAAGGGCCGTCCCGACTCGCCGCTCGCCAGATCGTTGAGCTGCTTGCGCGCCTCGCCGTCGACCACAACCAACTGGTTGCTGCCATTCTTGTCCAAGGTGAGCTTGGACTCCTTGGCCATGCTGCCCACGACGGTCTCCACAATCTTGGACTGCATATCCGACACGCGCTTGGCAATGCTCACGCGCTGGTCCTGGATGGCCTTGGTCGCACGCAGCGTGGCCTCGTCGGCCATCGTGATGATCTCGTTGACCTC
>Ga0209603_1001112_pt1 | contig 28883 bp, 24 predicted proteins | sample COGITO_mtgs_1206_FD_184812 | JGI IMG/M metagenome (GOLD analysis project Ga0209603, IMG submission 184812) | Pelagic marine microbial communities from North Sea - COGITO_mtgs_120607 (SPAdes) (version 2) | ecosystem: Environmental > Aquatic > Marine > Epipelagic ... | reverse complement strand
CCATGCCACGTGTGACTGTGTCTTGGTAGAGGATTGCTCCCCAGATGTTTGAGTCGTTGAAGTCAGGACTGTTGACCATTCTAAGACGCATAGCATGAACTTTCTCCATCTTGTCTGCTTCTGTGTACGCTTGTCCGTAGCGTTCTAGTACGCCACCGGTTGAACCACCACTGTGGTCCATTGCTGCAATAAATCTCGGATCACTCATAACTCTCTCCTGTTTCACGGAAGAAGTTTTCACTCCAAAATGCTTTGTCATCAATCCATACATCGTAGTTTTCTTTTTCGCCTACACTTAGTTCATGATGCTTTGCACCCCAATCCATTAGTTGTTTGTATGTAAGTTCGTAATAATCTACACCGCTTACACAGCCACGTGCTGTCATGTATTTGATTGTATGTCCTGCATCGTATAATGCATTTACTCGTGCAATCCGCTCTGGCATTGGAATATGATTAGCATAGTCTTTTTTACCGGTGCCATCCATAAAGTAAACTTCTTGACAAATAGTGCCGTCGATATCAATAACGTATTTCATTAAAAGTCCTTTATATTTTTAATTTTTTTCATTCTGGTACTTGCATACCTTTTTTGGTAAAACTTTTTGCTCGGCGAATAATTTCTTTTTCACATAATCGACTATTGCTCAAATGATGCTTCCACTTTTTATATAGTTTAGCATAATTATTATTCTTTCTTGCCATCTCATTTACCAGCTTTAGCATCTTTTTCTGCTTTAGATAGTTTGTTATTCCATTGATTGTTGCTAATACCAAGTTCGCTGGGCATTGCTTTAGTTTTGCCTTTTGTAATCTCTCCACCTTTAGCGAGAAACTCTGCTTTCATACGTTCTAGTTCTTCATCTTTTTTATTTGGACTATGATTCATTGACATTAATTAATGTACTCCATTTTTTAAGTTTCTCTTTTTTATAATCTGATCGATCATGTAATTCACGCCAATCTGTAATGCCATGGCCTACCATAAGTTCGATCATGCAATGTACATCGCCAATCTCTTCTACTAGTTTAACACGTTGATCTTCTTCAATCAAGTCTAAAGATTCGTATTTGCGCATTATTTTGCTACATCTTTGTGTAAGCTCACCGCACTCTTCCGCAGTAATAATCATAAGTTGCTGTAGTGTGTTTATTGGACTATTTTTCATTGACATATCCTATACATATACTTCGCTAACAAGCTGATTATGATTATTATTCACAAAACTATACTCAGTGTCAACATTTTCTATTTCAATAAAGTTATCAAATGTAATGTTCCAATCTTGTGTTCGTACTAGATCGTTATACATATCTACTATTTCTGTGTCTTGTGATTCTCTATCTAACCAAAAATGATAAAATGCTTGCATACGTTCAATAGGCGGAACATCATCAGTTTGAATACCATCCATTGCAAATTGCTGTGCCATAGAGCCTAGTGTTTCAATGCCATTGTCTAAAAGAAATATCCAGTTGTCTAGTTCAGATTGACTAGGATTTCTGCCTTCGAATATTTCAAATGCTGCTTCGACTTTAACTCTAGTTGTGATACTAGGATTAAAGTCTTCAATTTCATCTAACTTCTGCACATACTTGCCTGCATCAAAATCATACAAACTGTTTTTCTCTAGTATAGTTCTTACTGAGCTTTCTGATATATTCGGATCGTTGCTTTTAATATGAGCAACATGTGCAGCAACTCTAGGTGCAGCAAAACTAGTTCCTTCTATTCCCCAGCCATCGCCTGATTCATAATAATGGACAACTGCACTGCCTTGATCACTCCAGGCATAAATTTTATCATCGTATTGACTATAGGCACCAACCATAATAGGAAATATACTGTTTGCAAAGGTTCCATTTGTTGCTCCTTCGGTGCCGTCATTGCCTGCGCTAGCAGTAACAGTTACTCCATTTTTCCATAAAAATTCATTAGCTTCTAAATAATTGCCGTTAGAAGAGTGTTCAGGAGCATCGTCATACTCGCCAATAAATGGGTATGTTGTATCAATATCTCTACCCCAACTAGCATTAATGACATCCGGGGCAAAATCGTTATACACTCTAATTAGTGGCATCGGATCTTTATTTTCATCAAGGTCCTCAGCAATTACAGTAACTTCTGTACTATCGCTTTGGAATTCGCCATAAAAGTTTTTTAGTACTTGAGGACCATGCGATGTAGATGTTTGAAAACGATCAAGAATAACAACTACTGGCTCAGATGACGAATTATATGATAACGTATTATTGTTATCGTCATTGTTATCACTACCGCCGCAGGCTGCTAACAATAGTGGTGAAATAACGTACGATCTTTTTAGTTTATCTTTCATATTCTTGCTTGAACCTCCAGTTACAGTATGCTTCCCAACCATATTCATACATAGCGTATGCAACAATAAAGCCAACCCAAGGAATACTAAATGCAGCAGTCATCATAAGATCTGCTGTTAAAAACGCTGTGGGATAATCATACCACCGTATCAACGCTTTACTCCTAACTCTTTGTATACCATTTGTACACCCTTTGCTTGAAAGTAAGCGTCTGCTAGAGCATTGTGCAAGTCACTTTGCATTGCTTTGCGTGGATCTACTTTTGCCATTAGGAATAATGTACGTGAGTCACGCACTTGCCAAAATTGCCACGGAATAGGCTTACCACGTTGACGTAACATATCTTCAATGATAGTAATATCAAATCCATATCCGTGTCCCCACAGCACATCAACACCTACCATCCATTTGGGCAAACTATCTAAGAACACATCCATGTGTTCACGTCCTTCAGTACTAAATGCTTCTTCTTGTACTTTAGGATCCTGCTTGCTCCACCAGGCAATAGTATCGTCACTAACATCTCTGTCCTGTGAGTCTAGGTCTAGTTTGTAGTAAAATTCACTGTGCGGTTCGCTGTTGTCTAAAGGATTAAACTTTACACCACCTACTGTTAGCACTGCTGTTCGAGGAGTAGTATGTAGGGTTTCTAAATCAATCATTGCATGTACAGGCATTAGAGTTCCTTAATAGTTTATATTATTAAAGTAACACATTTTGATGTCATTGTCAACAGTTATCTAAACATAAAAGTATAATTTATTCTTTTATTTTCGTAACCCGGAAGTGTTTCTACAGGTTGCGACTTATGATAAAATAGTGAATTAAATATTACAGCTTTGTTATATCCATAATTAATTCTAACAGGTTCTTTCCCTGTGGACTTTAAAAATTCTCTTACTTCATCAGGTTTAAAGTTCTTTTCGTAATAGTCCCAGTCATCAGGTGGCGCTGTGTCCCAAATATATAATCCGTTTGTTTCAGTATCCTGTTTTACTGATTCATTAGGAGTTACCCAAAAATTTAAGTTAGCTGAATTTTTTGTAGGACCTGGATCAGCATGAATATCTACTCCGTATGAAGTTTGATTATAAATGAATGCCCATGCTCTTTCTATATCTAGCTGACTTAGAAATGGAAGTTTTTCTTTTGTTTCTTTAACAATATTTGACAGCACCGGAAACCAAAGCTCGTTTGGTGTAAAATTAATTGCTGCATAATCTTTATAGTAATCATGTCGCATATTAAAATATAAAACAAAATCTCTTAATCTTAAAATATACTCTTCATTTAAAAAATTATCTATTACAACATAACCGAAAGTGTTATATGTGTTATTCAGCATACTCCAATCTAGATTGTGATTTAAAACATTGCTGTCAATTAAACTACGATTACCTAGTTCTTCCTTAGTTATAAAAACATTGTTTTTTACTAGAAAGTCTAGGTAATCTTTACTATCGTTATATGAATTTTGCAAGTTCAGGTGCTTTCCAGCCTTCTGGCTTTAATACTTTGCCGTCTTCACGCTTGCGTACTTTGCCTGTGTCTGGATCAATCTTTGCAAAGTTTGTGTCCATTACTTCTTTCCAGGCCGCTTCTCCGTCCCAGCCTGCTGCTCTAATAGCACCCATAGTAACAACTAAAATATCAACTAATGCGTCTAGTTGTTCTACCTTGTCGTCTGCTGCCACAGCTTCTACAAGCTCGCCTACTTCTTCATCAATAAGCGACAAGTACATTTTGTAGTTGTCTTCACTAGGCGGTTGGTCACACGCTGTGCCAAACGTTTCAATATCTTTAAATGGGTTTGTCATTTATACCTCTTTATGCTGTAACAAATGATGAAGGATCAATTGTTGCGTGTTCACCGTCTGCATATTCTGCACCGAATTGAACTCCGTCGGGCTTTTTATCTGAAAATGCTAGTACACAGTCAGAATCTATCATTCGTAATTCTATTTCACCATGGCCTTCGTCAATTTTAATACTACGAGTCCAACGACCATGTTCAATAAGTATCCAATCACCTACTTTATATGTCTCGTTGTTGTTGGGGCCTTTTGAATGTACTCTTCCCCAACGAGGATAAATTCCTCTTGTTTCTCCATCATCACTTCTTAAAATCAACCCACTTTTTGTAGTCTGTTCTCCAAAGTACATGTCGGAAACTAAAACTCTATCATTAATCGGTTTTAGTGTTCCGTGTATTGTATCTAAATTTATAGCCATTATTCACCTTTTTGTACAAAATTTCCATCTGCGTCTTCTTGCCATTCATCATCTTCTTCTAACATTTCTACTTCTGCTTCTGTTAGAGGTTCTGCAATGTCATCAACTGGAGTAGTACTTGTTTCATTTTTTACAAGTTGTCCTCTTTCATCTTTTGCATATTTTTGATAATGATCTTTTACAATATCTTCTCTTTTTCTTTTAATTTTTCCGCCTGGTCCTAATTCATCGCCACGTGCGTTTACTTTTGCATTGCCAATCGCAGGAACAAGTTCATTCTTTTTACGTAACAAATCCATGTCAACAACTTTGCCTCTCATAGATCTATGTACAATTTGCTTTCTAGCCATATTATTCTCCTTATACTCTACTTATCTCAGGAACTCTCTCCAATCCAGGCCATACTGGATTGAATTAATTCTATGTACGCCGATCAAGTATAACACATAACTTGCTACACTTGAGCCTCTACCTACACCCCACACAATGTCGTTCTCACGCATAAAATCTACAAGATAGACCATATAGCGTAGTAAGTCAATCATACCACGCAGTCTGTATTGTTCATACTCTTCAGAAACCCTAGCCCATTCTTTTGTTGTTAAAATATTATTATCGCCAGGGTCTTGTAGTTTTTCCATCAAATTTGCTTGTAGCCAGTTTAATACATTAAGTGTTTTATATTCGTCAGGCATAAACCATTCACCTTGACATACACCGTCAAAAGTCTTTTGATCTACATCTAATGGAATATACTTTTGTAGTTTGTCTAGACCTTGTTCTTCCATAGCGGAGTTAAACTTGTCTACATCGTCATTTGCATCGCACAATACTACATGCACCTTATCCGCATGACCTGTATAGATCATATCGATAAGATCTTTATTTGTAAATCGTGGGATTCCAAGAGAGTCTGTTTTCATAAGCATACATATATTTTACGATATATTGATAAGATTGTCAAGTCCGTTTTCGCCGGAATCTTCTTCTTTTTTTCTTAAATTCAATCTTCTTGTTTCTTGTTCTATTTTATAGGTATCTATTACTAGAATTATTTGTGATTTTACATCATTATTACAAGTATGATAATATCTACTTAATTGTATAATCTTATCTTCAACTTCGTTATCTGTTAGATGAGATAAATCTCCTACACCAGGGTGCATTATTTAAATCTTCCTAAGTAATTAACAAATATATCTACACCACCATTTGGCGACCAAAATTCAATTATTGTTGGACCGTAATCTGCATTGGCTGGCAAAACAAAAGGTGATGGATAATTTGGACTAAAATGCATGTTTTCAGCATCACTTGTAAAATTTATTTTCCAGTTATCTATAGTTATATCAGTACTGTTTATTTGCAGTGTAAATTTTGCAAATCTATCCTCATATGTTGGATCTGAACTATTACCTAGGGGAAACCCTACAATTTTAAAAGTACCAGTTTTATAACCGCCATCCTCTACTAATGCAGCAAAATTTATATCTAAAAATTGATAATGTCCGTTAGTAAAATTAATTTCAGTAACTACATCACCTTCTTGTGCACCTATATCAAATGTTTTTCCTGTTACTGATTGCTGATTAGCATCAATAATATAGGTTCCTGCAAAATTATTATTTTCTGTTAGTTTTACAGTTTCGTTTTGTAGAAGTTCAATTTCTGCTTTTGCTGCTGTAAAGTTATCTTTAATTGTACTAAAGTTATCTCTAAATCCTTGAGTATCATTATCTACTCCAGCAACTGGATATGCTGCATCAATTGTACTACTTTGTATATTACTGGCCATTGTCTATCCTCTTTTACATATTTATGTATTTTACACGTTGTATTGGTAATTTGCGAACAATATATATTGTTCGTTACTGTTGTTATTTGTTTGGTCGATTATATATCTATCAAATTCAAAATTAATTTTTGTTTGGTCAAATAAATTGTTAGTTATTGCATTTCTAATATTTAGCATTATATTTGTACCTTCTCCTGGTTTACAGAAACATACAGGAATTGCAGTAACATAATCTAATTCCTGTGGAAATGTATTTGCCTGCGGAGTACGCATCCATAACGGCAAATATTCTCTTTCATCCTGTCCAGTTTCTTGTATTCGACTTCTCATGTTATCTATATTAACAATATACTTTTTCTGATCTCTAAAATCACTTGCTCTTATTGCTGTATTATCTGCTTTTATAGTATTTGTTTTAGGTCTTATTCTATATGGTTCGCTATCAGTAATTCCTAACTCTATTTCTACATCTGAGCCGTCTCGTAATTCAATTTCAAAATCATTATTGTCAACATCAACAGTTACATTAGAATCTCTAGTTAATATAATAAGATCGTCACCATTCGGAATAACAAACTTAACTGTGTTTCTACCATATACAGGCAGTTCTTGAAATCCTGTGCCTGTATTAGTAATGTCATCCTTTGTATCGTACTGTATACTATCTGTAGTTATAGTTTCTGTAGTAGAAGCTGTAAATGATTTTCTTGCCTTTCCGTTTATAGGTTGTGACGGATCTATTACTTCTAGATAAATTGCTTCATATATTACTTCATTAGTACCCGGCTGTTTTGCTTCTGCCATTTTAAAATCACCAATTTTAAAATTAGTCCTTTTATGATTAAGAGATGTTGCAGCAACAAAATTAGCAATATCTTGAGTTTCAATACCTGCATATACAAGCATTTTTATTGTAGTTTGTATACCAAATTCAGGATCGTCTGGTCTATAAATTTTATTATTTGGAAAAATTTTAGGATTACTTACAAAACTAGTAAAACTTTGACGTTGTCTTGGTTCTAACAAAGGTTTTACATATATGTTACTATATCTAATTTTGTCATCATCAACTACAGTTATTTTAAATTCTTTAGTTACAGCACTATAACCAAATCTATCTTTTGCTTCTACTGTAAAGACAAAATCTCTATCAAATGTTGAAGACTTAGATTCTAAACTATCAAATACTGTAGAATAATTATCAAATGTAGTTAATCCTAACCCTTCATCATTTATATATTGTCTAGGTTTGCCAATAATATCTCCGTCTAGATTTAATCTCATTCCGTTAGGTAGTTTTCCAGAAATGATTCTATATATTAAATTAGTATCCGGAACAGTAGTAGTTGCATTTAATTTAAACGTACTAACAAAATTAGCTTTTATATTTCCTAAATCACGTTCAGTTAGAAATTCTATTGTACTGTCAATTTCGCCTATTATTCTTATATCAAATGTTTTATCACTGAATGGTAAGTCTACAATTTCATCTTGTTCAAGAACTTTAATTAGTTTTGTAAATGAATCACGTTTGAAAATAGATATACTTATATCTGCGCCGCTGGCAATATTTCTTAAAAGTCCTGGAGTTGCTTCTATATTACTTGTAATTTCAACTCTATCTTCGTTATCTCTGTATATAACAAATGATAGATTTGTTGGTTTCAAATATTTTTTTACTAGTAGACTATTTCTACTATTTGCTGTAGATGGCATTCTTAAACTCCAGAGCTGAGCTGGATCTGCAGGATAAACTTCTGTTAAGTAAATGTTTGTTTGATACTGCGGAGACAATCTTTGTAATGCACCCATTGCAAAATCCATTTGTAGTCTTTGCTCAAATATATTTCTATTTACAGTTTCACTAAGTTCTGCACTTGTATTTGATATAAAACTCCATTTTGAAGAATTAAAATCAACTACTGGGTTTCCTTCGCTATCATTTATAATAGCACCATTATCGTCTTGTTGTGAAACAACTGTGTGTATTCTTGTAGGATCTCCAAATAGATCTAAGTCCGTACTTGATAGTTGATAGATTGCTCCATTGTAATATGCATAATCGCCTAGTATAAATTCCTGGCCTACTTTTAAATTTAGAGATGTTTCTTCTATTAGAATAGCACTACTATCCTTCATTTTAATTCTATATTCTAGGTAAGGTAAAATATCCTTTATTTCATATTTTTCAACAGCATTAAAATTTAAAAATCTACCTAAGTATCTTGTTTTCTCAGTTTCAGATAGACGATTTACAAAAAAGATTTCATCATTAATTACTGCACTTTGGCTTGTAATCAATCTAATCTTAGGAGTTACTGATCTATCTAAAGTTATTAAATCATAATCACTATTACTTCCGTCAACTTTTATAATTTCGTATTCTTTATCATTAATTCTAATTACTTGATTTCTTAAAGATGCTAAATCATCTACTCCGTCTTCTAAGCCTTGTGGTAATTTTGCTACTTTTAAATTATTTCTTCCTATTAATGTATCTTCATTAAATGTACCTATTACTTCAACTGTTCCAGTATCTGCTTCAAATCTTGTTGCTCTAAGTGTAAATTTGTAAGAGTTTGTTATTGCCGGCTGATACGGAACTCGACCTGCAATTTCTCCACTGCCTGTATTTAAAGTTAACCCCGGAGGAAGTAAACTAGGAGTGCGGTCAGGATTGAAATCTAATAATTCGTAAAATACAAAACCTGCAAGTGTATCGCTTTCAATTATATCTGTATATAATGTAACATAGTTATTTGCTCGTTTAAATCCAAGATCGCTCGGTGTAAGCCATACTGGATTTCTTAAGTGTGTATTATCTGCTGTAAATACACCGTCCGCTGCTTGCATGATCGTATTATCTGCTCTAAGATAGTCGTCCCCTACAAGATATATTGTAAATTCTCGTCTTACCCAACTATCACCATCTGTAACAGTAACAGCAAATGAATAATATCTATTTAATTTTTTTGGTATTTTTGGTTGACCTGCATTGTCGTAACCTAGTATATCGTAATAATAACTACTAAATCCAAAATCACTTTTTATACTAAAATCAGTTATAAAAGTATCATATGCTTCGTTATCATATCCGCCTATATTTCCTATTCTATCTAATGCTAATAAAGGTTCAACAACACCTGTAATTTTGCCATCTTCAGATAATGACAATCCTGGCGGCAGTTCACCGTCACCGTTTGCAATAAAATATTCTAATTCATCTCCTGCTGGTAGATCGCTATCTATTGCAGATAACTGAAAATCTACAAGTGCATTATCTAAAATATAAAGTGTATTATTAGATCCTACTTGTAGTCTTCCTTCATTTGTAATCCATACTGGATCGTCAGGTCCTACAACATTTATAATAAATGTTCTGTCGTCTATAATGCCGTTATATTTTGCTCGCAACACAAATTGATATGATGTATCTCGTTCTACTTCAAACGGAGTACCAACTAAATTATTGCCTTCGATTCTAGTTCCTGACGGAAGATTGCCTGATAGTAATTCTACACTAGGATAAATGTCATCAGTTACAGGTAGTGCAAATATAACAGGTCTTCGTTCAGCTAAATTAGCAACTACTGTACCGCTACGAACAGACCATAACGATATAATATCCGCTGTGCCTATTCCTGCTGTTCTTTGTTGTTTAGATTGAGGACCTATTACATAAGGATAAGCTGGTTCAACTAACCCGTTATCTTTAAATGTTAAAAAATATGCGTAAGTTCCGTTAGGATATTCCGGAGTAATACAATATCTACCGTTGTGTTCATCAAGTGTACTTAGAGTAGAAACGTATTCATAGTCTTCTACAAATGTACCAAGTGTAAAATTTCTTTCTTGATTATTAATTCTATAAGTATCTGTAATTTTATATCCGTTAGGTCTATGATCATCGTTATCCCTTAAACGGTAAGCAGACGGTGTTCTTATTGGTCTTGATAACGGCTCAAGTGGATCGTCATATCCAAAAGGTCCATAGATAGGATAACCATCAAACGCATAACCTACAATTTTAGAATGTCCGTCTTGATGGCGCATAAAATCATTACCGTAACTATTACTACCATAGTATTCGTTTTTTTGATATATTTTACGTTCTCTAGAATATACTGCCGGAACAAACGCACCAGTGACATATCTATATGCACCAGTTTCGTCTATATAGCCACTTGCTAAATCACCTTTATAAACATCACTGAATACAGAGATGTCCCAGTGTAATTCATCCGGTGGCTTTGTTGCACTGTTAAATAAAATATCATTATTCTTTGATGTGTATATTAATACTCCATTAGTTGCAATACCTATCGGTCCCTGTTCTACATTTTGAGGATTAGCACTATTCCTGCCGCCACGATAATTAAATGTAAGATCGATAGTTTTAGTTTGTATGTATGTTCCTAATGCCCATCCAGATCTTTCCGTAACACCGTCATTATTTAAAGGATTCCCTGCTTTTGCCGGATATGGATCTCCATCTGAAACAATTCTTATATTGTTTTCATCTGATGTGATAGTTGTACTACTAGGATATATTCCAGAGTTATTTACAATTCCTGTGTCTTTAGGATTAAAAGACATATATTAGACTCCTTATATAAATGAACCATTATCGATAATTATCGGATCAGGAGAAACTATTGTTCCTTGGTCTACCTCTGTTTTTGCTACTAAGTATTCTAAGATATTTGAAACTGTACTTGTAATATTTCCAAAGTCAAAAGATTGTGAAATATTTCCTACTGCATTGTCTAAATCTCTAATATCTATCCCCCATACATTACCTTGCATGTTACCATTAAGGAACCCTGTAATACTAGATACGGTTATGCTATTAACAGCAGTTATATCATTACCTTGAGCATCTAATGAGCCGCCTAATTGAGGTGTTGTATCTGTAACTAATGAAGAACTTGTATTAGAAATTGTTAAAGTATCATTTACTATTGATGTTGTAATTCCTTCGCCACCGTTAACATTTAAAAGCCCCGGCCCTGAAAGATTTAAACTACCACTATCTGAACTAAAGATCAATTGTGTTATTCCAGAAGTAGCATTAATTGTAACACCTGTATCTGTAGAATTTAGTGTTACATTAGCTCCTGGAACTAATTTTTTAAATTGTAAATCGTAATTTAATTTCTGTGCAAAAACACCTTCGCCAACGTTACCTAAATTTGACGCCGTTGTTTGTTCGTCATCACGGAGGTCAAGTTCCTCAAAATTTTGATTAACTTTAATAAAGGCTTCTCTTAAATCGTCACCTGTACCGTCGTTTGCTATATTCCCGACATTAATTAATTGAACTGCCATTTTGATTCTCCATTTATAGTATTTAGCTAACTATGATCTGTCCGCCCATGGAGTCATCTACACTTGATTGATAATAAAATGTTCCTATGTAGCTAGGTGTCCAGACTATATTTCCGCTTGTTGTTCCTTGTCCTGGTATTCCTAGTACTTGATTATCTGTTCCTGTAGTAGGCTGAGTTTTAATAAACAAAGGATTACCAGCAGTATTAATATTAAGTATTAGCTGATCACCGTAATCTAAATTGATAGTTAAATTATCTCCATTTAACAATCCAGTAGAGTCTGTACCAGTTATAGTATAACCGTTTGCGATGCTTATATTTCTACTAACTCCGCTAGGTCTATTTGGACTTGTGTCAGATATATCTATGTCTATACTATCGCTACCATTGTCTAGGCTTAGTGTCATAGTTTCTAAACCCTCTGTAGTTAAATCTGGAGTAATTAAAAAGTTTTGAGATGCACTATTTGAATTAATTGTAAATTGTCCATTTAAACTTGCAAAGTTTAAATCATTAGATGATACTCCGGTTATTGTATAATTTACAATATCTCCGTCATCTTTTTCTGTAGTTAATAACGATACAGTGACACTTGTACCTTCTGGTACTGGATTTGTATCTGCACTTAACGAAAATGTAGGTGTTTGACTTGTATCATTTATAATTACATCTATTGTACTTGCACCATTATCTAATGCAATAGTAAATGTTTCATTTGTCTCTGTAGATCTATCAGCAGTAATAGTAAATGTTTTATCAGCTCTGTTTCCAGATATAGTAAACACACCTGTTAAACTTTCTCCATTGATGTCGTCGCTAGATATACCTGTAATAGTATAAGGTATTGTAGTGCCGGCGGCTACAAAGTTTGTAATTAATGTAATATCAAATGTTTCATTTTCATTTACACTTGCTGCTGATCGATAAAGCTGATAGGTAGGAGCATTTGCTCCTACAGAGCTATCTAAAATAAATACCCCTGCGATAGCACTCCCATTGTCTAAAGATATTACAAGAGTTTCATTTCCCTCTGTAAGTATATCCTCTACTGTGTTCAATGTAATTGATGCTGTGTTATTATTTACAACAAATACACCTGTTAAATCTTGTCCGCCGATATCTTCGCTTGTAACGCCACTAATTGTAAATGGCACATTAGTTCCATTTACAACATTTGTAGTATTAAGTATAATTGTAACTGACTGGCCTTCGGATATTGTTTCAGGATTTACAATTATATTATATGTTTCAGTATCTGGAAACCTAACATCAATTTGTTTTGAACTATTAAATTTATTAAAGATAAACTTATTGTTTCCACCTAACAATGATCTTTCGTTATTATAATCATTGTCCAGTCCACTATCAAATAGCTGATTTGTTTTTATTGTTCTGTCTATAAAATCTTTTGCTTGTGCAGGTGTTGCACCTGGATTCAATTGCAAGAACAAAGTAAGCATACCTGCTACTTGAGGTGATGCCATACTAGAACCACTTATATTCATTTGCTTCCAAAAAGAATTACCAAATTGATATGCACCTGTAGTATAAAGATTTTGATTACTACTTGAACTCATTATGTTTGTTCCAGGTGCATAATACATAACTCCTGGACCTGTTTCTGAACTAGCAGCTTTTTGTTCTAGTCCTCCTGAATGTATTTCACTATCTACATTACCTATAATATATGCTTCGTCATCATATGGAGAACCGCCTCTGTTATAATATAGTTGACCTGGATAAATGTTACTTGTAAAATAATTATCATAATCTAAGCCTCCCGGAACATCAATTTTTTGAAATGTATTACCAGCAGCTATACAGACATGAACACCTGCATCTATTAATTCTTGTATTTCGACATCTATAGCAGCAACTCTTGTAGGATAAGCTATTCCTGTACCATCATCTGCTCCGATCATACCTTTTGTTGCATCCCTAGATGATCCGGACCAAGGAGTGCCTCTATATACTCCGCCTGTAACACCTGAAAAGTACGAACTATATCCCCAACTTAAATTTACAACTGTTGGTCGTCTGTAACCAGTAGTAGGCTCAATAGGTTTATTAAGATGCCAGTTTTTAATAAGATCAAAACTACCTATTGCTGGAATACCAAATCCAGGATCAGATGGTCCTTGTAGTCCCTGTATTTTCATAGAATAAATATTTGCACCTTTGGCCCACCCAAATATTCTTCCTGCAACTATTCCTGCAACGTGTGTTCCGTGTCCGTCATAATCTGCATAAAATCCTCCAGGCTGGGTGCCTAATATTCCAGATTCGGTATACCAATTAACACGTTGTAATCTCTGTTCTCCGTTATAGTCATTCCATTCTTCGTGAGCAAACTGTATGCCACTATCTTGTATAACTATATCGACACCTGTTCCGTCTATAGTAAAATTATAGCCGCCGGGCGCTGTATTACCACTATATAAATTTGTAGCATCATTTATTCTACGCAATCCCCAGTTTACAAATGCGCCAGAATCACTAGTTGTTTTATCAAATACTGTTTCTTGTATTCGTTTATGTGTAATTATAAGATCGTCTCTATCTTCCGGATTTACTTCAACTGCAACTACTCTTGAATCATTTTTTAATTCTGTTGCTTCTGCATCTGTTAATGCATAATGTGTAATCCTATAAGAACCAGGTCTAGCATTAGATACATCAACAGTTCTATTTGGTATCGAACCTGCGCCTGTTGATGTTATCATATCTTGATTAAATTGTTCTGCATCTACTCCGCGATGTAAACTTACAATATATTCTCTTTCACTCACAGTTTGCTATCTCCATTATGCTATTACGCTACCTTGATTAGCAATATTCAGCCAACCGTTTGTAGTGTATAGTAATGTTATGTTATCATTTACATCGTCCATTGTAATTGTTGTTCCAGTAGCAAATGTAGTTGGAGTAATTGTTGCGTCACCGCCATCTACTATCATACTAATTATTTTTATTTGTCCTGCTACGCCATCTGCTAGTGTAAATGCATCTGCACCAGTTGTTGTAATTTCTGTGTGTAGTGTTGTTACGTTAATTACACCCGGTCCACTAATTTGTTGTACATCGCCGACTATTATGTCTGTAGGGCCTACAAATTTTCCTGCTGTTATAGTTGTTGATTCAATACTATTGTTGTCAATAATACTAGTGCCGTTTTCATAATTAGCCACAATTTTACCTGATACACCGTCAACTATTAGACTGCTATCATCACCAAAGATTGAACCTTTTATATCTGCGGTTATTGAAGCAGGAATAGCAGTTAGATAACCTACTATAGCGTGGTTGCCCCAGCTTAACGCTGTGTCTGCATTGTCACCTTGTGCGCTAGTCGCTGCATCAGTAATTCCATAACCTGCAAGTGTAGTTGGAGTACTAGAAATTAGTGACCATGATATATCAAAACCTGTTATGCTTCCGGCGCCGTCTCCAGTTAGTGTTGTAAAGCCACTTATAGTACCACCAGTATCACCAGTGATATTTAAGAACCCACTTATAGTGCCGCCAGTATCACCTGTGATGTTTGTAAACTGTGTAATGTCGCCACCAGTGTCTCCAGTTAGTGTTGTAAAGCCACTTATAGTACCACCAGTATCACCAGTGATATTTAAGAACCCACTTATATTGCCCCCGGTGTCACCGGTTAGTGTTGTATAAAGCCACTTAGTGCCGCCTGTGTCACCTGTGATGTTTGTAAATTGTGTAATGTCACCGCCACTAGCACCAGTTATATTTAAGTATCCTGATATTGTACCAGTAGTGTCACCTGTTAAAGTTGTTGCTTCTATTGTTGCTGCGTCAAATGTTTCTGTACCTATACTCCATTTGTCGTCTGTCTCGTTCCAAACAAATTGTTTGTTAGCTTCGTCGCCTCGCTCAATTTCAATTCCGCCGGACTCGGTTGGACCTGCTCCGGTGAAGTTGCTGTTTAATAATATAATATTATCAGCAATATTAACTTCTTCTGTATTAACTGTTGTAGTTGTGCCTTGTACTGTTAAGTTCCCTTGTACAATAACTTCATTTTCAAATGTTGCTGTACCTGTTACATTAGGAGTAATAATTTTACCAGATACTCCGTCAATAATTGGAGTACTATCATCAGCAACAACACTACCTATAAGCGAGCCTTCAAATACTCCTGTATGCAAACTTACCCATGCACCGCTTTGATAAAATTGAAATCTATTCTCAGATGTATTATAGATAGTATCGCCACTTTGTGTTATAATCTGATTAGCTACAGTCTGATTCATATTTACAAATTTAAGAGGACCACCTTCTATCTTTGCTCTATTGCCGACTTGTAGTATTAAGTCAGTGGCACTTTCTAATGTACCAGTACCTGTACCACTTAACACAAAGTTTTCTGTTTCAATAGTAGTCGCTGTAACTGTATCAATACTAAAATTAGACGCTCTCAGAGTTACAAAGTTACCTTCATCGTAACGTCTTGCAACTGTGCCAATCTTTCCTGATCCATTTAAGAAAGGAAAGATCTCGCCTGTTGTTTCTGTATTTCCTAATGTTACTTTATCACTTGCGTTAATTTGAATAGCTGTACCAGTAATAGTACCAATAGCTGTTGGAAATTGTAAGTTACCTGTAATACTATTACTAACACCGTCAATAATAATAGTTGAATCGTCGCCAAAGAAAGATCCTCTAAAGTTACCTGTAGCATCTTCAAAGTTTGCTCCTATAATAGATCCTCCGTTGAGGTCTAAATTACCTGTTGTAACACCTAAGTCACCTATAACATGAAGTTTATAACTACCTACTACTCCGGTATTGTCGCCAAACACGCCCGTGTTTGCTTTGTGTGTTTCGCCAACAGCATTACCTGCTAAATCTCCTGATAATGTTGTTGCTTCAATGTTGTTTATATAAGCATTACCAAACGCTGCTCCAGATCTACCAACATTACCATTACCATTTACGTCTGGATAGATATCGTTATTGCCTTCTACTCTAACTTCGTTGACTTCTAATCTTGTTGTTGTGTCAATATAGATAATATCGCCAGCTAGTGTACCTTCACTATCTTGGTATGTAATTTTATAACCTGATTCTACAGTAAGTGTATCTGTTTTATTTGAACTAAAACCTGTAATGTCACCTGCAATACCTGGCTCCCAAACTTGTGTTGTTTCATTCCAAACAATTGTTTGTCCATTTAATGCACCATTTTGTGTAAGTCTTGCTGCGTTAATTCTAGAGTTAAGGTGATCAACAAGTAATGTACTATCTTCTCCAAATACACTACCTTGTAAGTCGCCTCTATTAATAACTTCAACAGTTACTAATCCATCTTGTATAAATTCAGGTATTACTGCTCTTAGATCTGTTGCTTTAATATAGCCTTCGTCATTAGTTAAATCACTTACAGCTAAAGGCCTACCTGAAATTACAGCATAAGGAATTTCGTTTGTAGTAGCATCAAAAACAGTAGATCCATCATTACCTTTTATACTACCTTGAAAGAAGTTTCCGTAGACTCCATCAAATCTATTAGCAGGACCGCCAACACTTGCTCCAAAATCTGTGTCAGGTAGAATACTTTGACTTACTTGTAGATTTGTTACAAATAATTCTGCATCTGCATCGCCAAATTCGTAAAATTCTAACCCTGTTCCATCTGCTTTAACTCTTACAAATTTTCCTTGTGCATCTGTATATGCTGTAGGAGTGTCGTCTAAATCTATAAATTCACCAGGTTGTAACTGATTTCCGTTAATTGTAATTGCTTGAGCATTAATTGTACCTAGTGCATCAATATTTTGTGCATCAACAATGCTAACATTGCGTAAATCTAGATTATCACCTGATGGTATTTCTTTGATCTTATTACCATCTGTGGTGTCTAGTATTAGTGGAAATCTATTTGCCATTCGTATCGATCCTATTGTTATACATATTTATCGTATCTGCTTAAAGCGCCGCAATCCTAGCTTGAAAGTCTGCAAAGTCTGTTGCTGCTGCTGCCTCTGTTTTAAGTATTGTTAAACTAATAAAAGTTTCGTCAGCTGTATATAATTCATCAAAATTATTATTAATTTTATCAAAAGCTGTACGCAAAGGATCGCCATCACCTTTGTTAGGAGTACTACCTGTATTAATTGTCTGTTTTGCCATTCGATTTTCCTTCTACACGAACTTTTATTGTGCCGGCTGTTGCAATAACCTGTCTAGTTTGAGGTTGACTCTCATCTAAGTCAACCGATGCTTTTTGTGCTTTCATTAATTTTTCAAGAGTGCTTCGTTTCATTATTATTTTCCAACTAATACTTCTACAGTACCACGTTCACTATCATCTTTAGAACTAACAGCTTTACCTATTATTGTACCAATTTTAGGTTGATTGTTAACAACAGCATAACCAGGTATAGCACTTGTAGTAAGTATATCACCTTTTTGTACTTTACCTATAACATTACATGGAACTCTACCTTGTAGTGCTACCCCGGCAACATTATCACCTTTTAAATGACTGTTCATCAAGTGTGCTGGATTTGTTGTTACAACACCTGCTACTCTATGATCTTCTTTTATATTAGTTGTAGTAACTTCTTCTTCACCACCTAATACTAAAACTGTGCCGGGTGCATACTTATCATCTGCTAAGTAATTTTCAGCTAAGTCAGCGTATAATGCTTCAGTTGCTGTTCCGTTGAATACACTAGCATATACTGTATTGTATTTCTTTGTTGGCGCACCTATGTTATAAATGTTATCAAAGTCAGGAACAACACCGTCTTTATTAAAGATAAACGGTGTAACACTTGTACTTGTGCCACTATCGGATGCAACAATAGCAATTTGTCCTGCTGTTGTTTTACCTGTATTTCCACCTATTGCAATACCTGTACTTGCAAGTCCCTTTTCTCCTGGTGCTTCTATAAAGCTACTGTAGATCCAGTCTACTGCAAGATTACTTTGACCGCCTAATACTGAACTTGCTTGAAGTGTACTTTCTGTAACACCTGTGCCGCCTATATTAACACTACCTGGTATCTCAAGATCTGGGAATGTAGGAGGAACATATCCTGGATCGCTAGGTGATCCTCCTGTTCCTGCAGAACCGCCAGTCGCTGTAAGAATTGTACCTTGTCCTGGTGTTTTGAGTAGTAGCTCGGTAGTATCTAATGATAATACTTCGTAATTACTATCCCCTCCGAGTATAAGACTATTGACTTGAATACTTCCGTCGACATTAGTTTTAACAATACTGTTAGGCTCACCTGCTACTGTTACATTACTAATACCATAAGTACCAGTACCGGTTTTTATTAGTGCTTCACCTGCATCTGTTCCAGCAGCAATTTCACTAGTAAAGTCACCGTCTTCTAGACCGCCACCTTCACTTATAACTGTAGCAAAAGGAATTGCACTTACTGAACCATCACCTGCTACGCTTCTACCTAAAACATTATCAGTTGAAATATGCTGTAATTTTTCAGGAGCAACACCTGTTGATGTATCTGAACTTGTTTGTAATTCAATAAATCCATTTGTTGCAGTAAATTCTGTATCTTTAAACGATGCAACACCTAAATCTGACTGACTTATACCTGTTGCATTTGCTCTTAAACCTGCTGCATTTAAATCTAATTTACTTTGTGCAACTGCTGCTGTTGGGCTAACATCTGCATTAACAATAGTTTCAGTTGCAAGTTGAATACTAACTTCAGTATATCTATCTGTTGGATTTCCACTTCCATCTGTAGTAACAAATCTTTCAGTAGTTATAACAACATCACTATCTGCGCTAGGAACACCATTTGCCCATTCTGATAATGGTCCGTCTATACAAGGGCCATTTACTACACCTGATACACTTACAGTATCTTGTCCTACAGGAGCACCTGAACTAAAGTCTCCTGTTAATGGTGTATAGGTAATGATAATAATATCACCTTCGAAACCTTGTGTTTCTTGTACATCAACAACTGTACCAGTTGCTCCAGAAAGGTTACCTGATATTGTTTGTCCTGGTTTATACGCTGCTCCAGGCCCTGATGTTGTAATCAAATCTGCATCGATTATAATTTTCTTTAACGATGTTGATACTAATAACTGTCCTTCATCATAATCATTAATATCAACGTCTCTTAGATCTGGAAGTGTGTCATTATTACCTTGACTATTATCTACATAAGCTTTGTTTGCAGTATCACTATCTGAAACTGGTGTACTAATATTCGTTATAGTGTTACCAGCAGCATTTATATCTGCTGTCATAGGCACACTACCGTTTGGAGCAAGCACACCTGGTCCAATTTTATTAGTAATTGCTGCACCAGTTTGATCAAATCCTAAACGTCTATTAACATAACCACGTACAGCACTTTCTGTAGGTACTGTGTCTGATGCGTTATCTGTCATCGCTGTGTCTGTTGAGAATTCAGTAACAACAACACCACGTTTAAAGCCTAGACCGTCAACATCTGAAAGCGCAATACTTGCTGAGAAACTAACAGTGCCAGTACCCTGATCCACACTAAAGAATCTACCAACTCTAAAGATACCGTTTTGGTCGGTACTTACATAGAACACACGACCCTTGCCACGTTCGTCAACTTCATTTGACTGATCCGGTGCTCTCGGCAAACCGAAGATAACATTTGGATAGTTACTTGTGTTAAATCCACCTGTACCAACATCTAAGAAGTCGTGTCCTGTAGCTCTACAAGTAGAAATTGCAATAGTAACTGTACCTGGTGATCCTGCTTGTAGACCACTTCTAAGTATCGGTGTTATAGTTCCTAATACTAATGTTGAAGCAAGCCCTGCTGCTCTCGCAGGATATTGTAAGTCACTTACATCACCAATATCAACAATACCATAATCATCTGATTCTGACGGCGTAGCTTGTATTTCGTGATCGCCTGATACAGGGTCAATTTGTACGCCTCTATAATTTGATATGGTATGTTTTTTACCGGCCCATGTTGTAATCATAGGAAGTTCGCCTGTACCATTAAAATCACTAGGCCTAAAATCACCTGAAGTTATAATATTATTATTAATACGACGAATTTCGTTTTCTTCGTATATTCTAACTACAGCAATAGTTGTATCGCCTGCTGTATTTCCTAGTGTAGTTCCGCCTGTAAGAGGATTACTATCTAGATCTAGTACTGTACCTTTTGTATTTTGAGCATTAACTGTATCAACAACTAAACGCACATAGTCATAAGTACTATCAAATCCTGCTAAAGTAGTGTCTTCTGGTAGTTCATTACCTAATGCATCCGCAGTTAAAAATGAAATACTTCTATATACAGTATCTGGATTTTCTCTAAAGATAACCGCAGTAGATGGACGAATTGTTAAAATATCTGGACGAGCAATATCTTCAAAGATAAATGTTTGGTTATTTCTAACTTGTACATAAGTGCCATGTGGTATGCCGTCTGTTTCTAAAATACCGTTTTGACTAAACTGACCATCACCTGTTGCAAAGTTAACTTTAATAATTTTACCATTATATCTAGGCGTATCGTCAGTTATTGCAATAGTGCCAGTGAATGTAAAAGTTTTGAATCCGCCATTACTATCAACTTCGGTTGCTGTAATTACAACATCATTTGCCGGAGTTGCTCCGCCTAGGTCCGCACCACTAATAGTAATAGTATCACCTACTTCGTAATCTTCTCCTAATAATACACCAGTTACACTATATCCATCTGTAATTGTTTTAGAAACTTTAAATGTTGCTCCTGTACCTGTGCCTAAACTAATACCTGCGTAGGTTATAGATATACTATCACCAAATCCAGATATTTCTCCTACTGTTGTGCCTGTGTCGACAACGTTTGCAATCTCGTATCTAGCAAAAATATCTTTTACCGGATGATAGATATCAAATTCACCTCTGTTACTCGGTAAATATTCAAAATCATAAAGGTGTCCAAATAATTGTTCTTCATCATTTGCATACCCTGAAGTATCAACTTCACTAGGTACGCTACTTGCACCTAAAGCGCCACTTGTTGAACCTGTAAGCTGATTTGTAGTATCAAATATATTAGATACACCTGTTAGATAAATTGTTCTTGTATTACTTGAAATTGTTACAGTACCAGTTGCACCCGTTGACGCCTGTGTAATTGTTTCGCCCGCAACTGTAGTAACATTATCAGAACAAGTTAAAATAATATCAGCTGTAAATGTTTTTGCAGGATTATTCATATCATCACGTGTTGAAATTCCGTCTGGAATCTCATTTGGATCTGAACCTTCTGCAACTAGACCATAATCACCATAACAACTTGAACCTGTAAGAGATCTAATCTCAGAACCATTCTTAGCATAATACGATGCATGGCAGTAATATGTAAACATACTAACCATTTCTGATAGCGCACCATTTACAACAACTAGTCCATAACCTAAGTCGTTAACTTGTGTAAAGTCGTTGCCGAGCATACTTCTGTTACCAGCAGTTTGTAGTGTGATTGGAATTGGAGCATCAATACTTTGCACTGTTCTAGCAACAATCAACGCTCTATTATTACTAATATCTACATTTGCTGATATTAGTGCTGCACCTACTGACAATGAAGTTAAGTTTGGAGTAACTTCAGCTGGCAATAATTCTAAAGTATCAAGTTCAATTACATCTTTAATAATTCCAACTAGATCACTTACTATTGTTGCTTCTGTGCCCGTTGCAGGGTTTGCTGTTACAGGCTGTCCTGCTCTTGTACCTTGTACAACTTCGCTTACAATAGTTTGCAAATCAGTATATGCTGCTACAGTAGCAGTTTCTTCATCTGTATTACCTAACTGTCCAGCTGTGCCAACAAAGTAAGATCTTGCATTTATTAAAGTTCCTGAATTACCTCCATAAAGAACATCATATGAAAGTGCATCAACGATATATCCTACATCTCTTTCACATTTTGTACTATTATATGTAAGACTTGGATAATTTGTAGTAATAAAACTTGTTACTTGAGCTACAATGAATGCTTTGTTTGCTTGTAGTATTACACTTGCATCGTTTGCATTAGTTGTAGGTTGTGTTGCCGGCGTCGGAAAAGTTAGAGGATCTGCTGCGGCATCTGTGCTTACTACACCATTATTTAAAATATCTACAACTTCGTCAAATGCTGCTGTTGCTCTAGCTGTTGCTGTGCCATCTGCTGCAACATCACCTAACGCAAGTACTTCACTTTTAGCAAAATTAATTGCTGCGGTTGTTTGTGCTAATTGTTCTGCTGTAACAACATCTGCATTTGCACGTTGATATGCTAGCCCTGCTGTAACTGCTTTATAGTTTGATCCTAATGCAATATCTAAACCAACCGCATCTAAAATTAATCCAGTGTCTCTGGCACATTTTGCTTCATTAAACTCAAACGGAGCAATAGAATCTAAGTCTACTCCAGTTTGTAAATTACTTGTTATACCTGTAAAGCCTTGTCCTATACCTAGTGCATCAGGGTTACTATTTTTATCTAATAGTAGTACCGCAGTACCTTCGTCAGGATCGTAATTTATTACTGCATTAACTTGGAATCTTCTACCATCAACATAAAATGGGCAAGGCGTTTCTGGTCTACGTATATAAAGACCTTGTGGGTCTTCAGGACTACCTAAACTTTTTACTTGCAAGACAAATGGATCAGGAGTTGCAGTTACATCTGGAACTGGACTTCCGTCTGCAGGTCTACCAGTTGATACAACTTGTACTGCTGTATTTCCAGTAAATGCATCTACAAACATACCTCCTGAAAATACTTGTTTATTTTGCGATCTACTAAAACTTGAACCTGTTTGAATGTATGGTGATTTAGTTAGAACTTGTCCATATGGATCAAGTGTACATAAAAATCCGCCATGTCCTTGTACAGTCATGTTACGTAGAATTGTAGCATCGTTCATTAAGAACACATCCATTTCGTCATTAGGTAACGGTGGATTGTAATCATCGTTGAATGCAAAATTTATTGTATTAATAAAATTTAATGACATTGCTAGTGCAGTTGCTTCAGCTTCGCCATTAAATAAATCTGCTTGAGGGTATTCTATTAAATTTACATCACCATAGATAGTTGCAGGTTGTGCATTTGCAAATAGTCCTTGTAGAATGGTATAAATCTGATTTATACCATCTTCAGTAGCTCCATTTTGTGAGCCATCTTTTGGCAATGCACCGTAATAATATTCACCTTGTGCTTCTAAAATATTTTCATTTCCGCCGAGTACAAAATCTTTTGCCATTGCTTCTACAATTAGTCTTACATCTCTATTACATTTTCCTTGTGCAAATGATAAAGACGGATATGTTGCAGCAATATACTGAACTACTTGTTCTGCAATAAACTCTTTGTTATCTTCTAAGATTCTCGATGCTATAACTGCGCCGCCAGCATTTTGATATCCTTCACCTACATTTTTTAATCTATTAGGATATTTTAAGTAATGATAACCGAAATAACCATCTATTTCATTTGTTAGCGGATTTATATAAGGCTTGCCGCCTGATATTTCTCCTACTGTAAATGTAAGATCTGGCGCACCAGTTGCACCGATATCATCGTCTGAAATAGTAATAGTGTCCCCAACTAAGTATCCTGTACCTGGATTATCAATTGTAACACTACTTAGTAATACACTACCATTTGCATTTACAGTAATATTAAATGTTGCTCTTTCACCAGCACCGCTTGTGCCTTCGCTTACTGTTACAGCCGAAGTAATAGGATCGATTGTTGTAACTGTCGTAGGCGTTACTCCTGTATACGTACCGGCTGCGCCTGCTCTAGTACCATTCGGTGCGCCGCCGATTATTGAAGAAAGTTGTGTAATTTGACTAGAGACAATTGTTAAATTATCAAATTGTTTATCTCTATAGAAAAATGTATTAGTATATCTAGATTGTGATATACGTTTCTTAGGACGTATTATTACTCGTCTAAATTCGTCACCTTTAATACTTACGTTTGCAGGGACACGAATTGGATAGTCTTCTTCATAAATGCCTGATTCAATTCTAATACTACATTGTGTTTCTCTTACAAAATTTCCGTACTCTAATTCTTCGCCTGGAATAAATTCAACAGGTTCTAAAAGTTGTAATTCTAAAACATCGTTATCTGCAGGTAATACTGTATCAGGATTTGCGTCATAATCGTAAGCAATGATTCTACCAACAGCGCCTGACTCTTTACCTACAACAACTTTTCCTGGAATAATATCAGTATTAGTGGGGTTTCCTTGGTCTACATAACCATAAGATCCGTTACTTAAATTAATTTTGTAAGTAGTTGCACCATCTACTACTGTAGGTGCATCTAATGGACCTGGAGTCGGTCCATCTATAATATCTAATACAATATCAAATTTAGCATCAGTTGCACTAGCAACGTTCTCTGCTGTAAATTCATCTGGAATAAGTGCAGGATTAGTGAATTGAGTATATCTATTTTGATATAATGTACCTGCAACACTATTACTACTTCCTACTGTAACACCTTTGACAATATCTCTAATTAGCTTTTTTGTATGCTCAATAGATGCAACAGTTTCTACTAACTGTTCTCCAATTGCTTTCCTTGCACTCGGATTAGAATAATATCTAATACCTGCCCATCTTGAAAGATAGTTTGCATTATCGCCTAATAAAATATCTAATCTAACACTGTTAACAATAAACTCAACATCTCTTGCACAAGTATCTAAATTATATTCAAAAGTTGGATATGTAGTTTCTATAAATGCTAAAACTTCTTGTTGTATAAATTCTACGTTTTCGGATATAAGAATACTAAAATTTGGTCTACTTACTGGCGGAGCAGTAAACCCTGCTGTTGTTACTAATGAAGGTTCAAGGCCGCCGCCAAATGTAATTGTTTGCATGTACGGACCAGGCTCAATCGGAGCCGATAGTATAATTTCTTCAGCTTTTCTTGCTGCTGCATTTACTGTAGCATATGCCCAACTAGGTGATCTACCTTCTTTTCCCGGCGGTGTATATGTTTGTCTATCATCGCCATCTGTTGCTACATACAAGTTAACTTGTGAAGTAGGAGTACCTTTATCAACATATAATTTTGTTGCTGCCTGTAAATCATCTGATCCACCGATATCAGTACCTAATCCTGCTAAATCACCTGGGTGGTCATTTAAGAAAAGTGTACCTTCCATCCTGTCACCTTGTCTACGTGTAACACTTTCACGTGGCAACGCTACAGTTGATAACCAGTTTCCTTCAAGTGTAGGATCATAATCTGCATCAACAATAGTAAATGTACCGGTTCCGCCCGATAATATTATTCTAGATGAATTGTTAATTGCATCTGCTTCAGACGTATGAAAAGTAAGTGTGTTTTCATCTACAATTCTTATGTATACAGTTTGCTCGTCAAGAATATTTGTAGGAAGATCTGAGGGATTAGTTGTTCTAAATATAAACGGAGCGCCTAAATATTGATCATTTAGTCCATGTGCTGTAATTACTGGATTGCCAAAACTGTTAAAAGATTCAATTGTTTTTGTATAAAAATCTGTATTTGCAGGTTCTGCATCTAATCTAATACCAGCACCTGCTCTTTGTTTTTCTTGATAGTTTGCATCAGCATATCTTTTGTTTATAACAAGATCGCCTATTTCGATATCTTCACCATGTGATGCACGCCATGTATCAACGCTTGATTGATTTATTTCTGCTATATTTGCAATGGGTTGTGTAGCTGCATTAAGTGGACCACCTAGTGTAGGAAATATATCTTTTGATATATCGATAGCATTAATTTTTAATACCAGCTTACCTTCTTCAGAAAAGTCAAATCCTATTGTATCGATGTCTGTAGGATCTAAAGCATTGTCACTTGCTAAATCAAGAAATACTATTCCTGTTTCAGTATCATTTACTACCGGTACTTTATTTGTTTGACCATCGTATGTATTAGGAGTATCGCCTAAGTCTAAAAGACTTATTTGTCCACCTAGTCCAAATACAGCATATATTTCACTAAAGTTTTCATTTACTTTACGAAAACTTTCGCGAATACTATCGCCTGTACCATCATTACCTTCAACACCGATATCAATATTCTGTTTTGCCATTGCGTTTTATCCTTAAACAGCTGGACTCATTAGGTCCATATCAAAATTTACACTCACTCCGCATCCACACGAACTTTGGGCATTTGGATTGCGTATTTCAAAGTTTGCACCTACTAGACTCTTTACGTAATCTACTTCAGTGCCAATTAAAAACATTAAACTATGTGCTCCAACTACAAACGCAGATCCGTTTGCTGTTTTTACTACTTCATCATCTGCTGCTAAGTCTGTTGGACTTGCAATTGTGCCCCATTCGTACTCAAAACCAGCGCATCCGCCGCCCTTAATGTTTAGTGTAATGCCGTAGCAATCGTTTTCTTCACTTAGAAGATCTATTTGTTTCTCTGCTGCCGGGGTTAAAGTTAGTATGCTCATAGTGTTCCTTTTTAATATTTATTTCTTATTTTTATAATCTTAATGTAAATATACTTATGTTTCTAAAAGAATTTAAAAAACAAACCCGGCATGTACGTAAAAGCAAAACTGGCAAGGAACATGCCTATAAGCGTGAGCAGACTATCTGTATGTTTAGATGTGATAGTTGTGATACAGAGTTTGAACGCACTAGAGGTAGTATGGATCCTAAACGTCTAAGCAATAACTACTTTCACGTATGTAATGCTTGCGATAGTAAGAGATTTGCTCAAAAGAAAGGCGTAGAAAAGAAACAAGTATGGAATATGACTGCTTCTAGCTCTACGCCTATTGGTAAACTTTAGTCTTCACGCTTCCAAATTGTCCATGCACCATATGCAATAGCTGCATATGCTACTAGAGAAGCAATAGGTTTAAAAATTAAAAACGCAATTCCTGCGCCAATTAGTACAGCACCGTCTAGTGTTGTACGTTCGCTTAGTCTTTGATTAATCCATTTTTTGATCACGGCTCATTCTCCTTAGTTGTGTTTCAAGTCGAGCAATTCTACTGTCCTGTGTACGAAGTTTTTCTTCTAATCCTTGTACATACTTTTGTGAAGGAATAGTATGTTGTACGCCATCTTCTCCTAATACAGTCATTGTATCTACACCTTGGCCGCGTAATCCTCCTAACACTCTATTAGGATTTTTATCAGATGATGATTGGGTCTGGGGCTTCGACTTTCTGCCGTACATCATGCCCAAATAATTGCTCATTGTTTTTCTCCATATTGTATTTATATAGTGCAATGCTTGCAAGATTTTTACATTTGCTCTCTACCATAATGTCACCCCACTCTAAATGCGACAACGCCCAGTCATTTACAGCCGAGTTCCACATATAATCGCTGTGTGCTCTTAGTTTGCCTTTTTTGAATCCTTGTTCTTCAAGCGCCGCAAAGTCCGGTTTTTGTGTTTCTGAGTGACCGGCGAGAAGATCTTCTCTGCTAACACTATAATGCATAGCAGGCCTAACACCACGCCAACTGTCAATAATACGGTTAATTCTGTCGTCATCGGGTTGAATATATTCTCCTCTAGTATTGCACCAATGGTGATGTATGTCTAACACCAGAGCGAGATCGTCTGCAAGCTCAAGCGTGTGTTCGAGCCCCCATTTGTTTTCGTCGTTTTCGATTGTAATACAGTTTCTTGCTTCTGGCGAGAGACGTTTAAGTGCGGCTTTGATACCGGCTGGACCTTGTCGGCCTGATATGTGGACATTGCACTTGAAGTCCTGGAAGGTTTTGCCGTAACCCATATAGCGGATGACATCGGTGTGATATTCAAATTCTTCTATGCTCCTATCTACTATTTCCGGGTTATCACTGGCAAGTACGGTGAATTGTCCGGGATGCATCGAAAGTCGCACATCAAGGGCTCTTGCCGCTTCACCGACTTTTGCAAACTCTCTTTCCGCATATTGTACCACGTCAGGACGCTGCCAATAATAAGACCAATCCCGCTGGGTATAAACAGGAAGTACATCAGAACCCAATCGTACCATCCGAAGTTCAGGTGGAAGACTTCCCACATATTCAATCAACCTCTTGTATGACGCAATGTTATGGACCATAATGTCCCACAAGCGTTCTTCAGCAACATCGCGTGTCTGACGGTTAAGCCACTGTACTGTTGTGCTACGAGTATTTAGCGGTCGTTGAATTTCTTCTA
>Ga0209603_1001104_pt1 | contig 29021 bp, 22 predicted proteins | sample COGITO_mtgs_1206_FD_184812 | JGI IMG/M metagenome (GOLD analysis project Ga0209603, IMG submission 184812) | Pelagic marine microbial communities from North Sea - COGITO_mtgs_120607 (SPAdes) (version 2) | ecosystem: Environmental > Aquatic > Marine > Epipelagic ... | reverse complement strand
GAAAAGCATTTGCACTCTCACAAATGACGCCGTCAGCCAGTCGAGAGTGGCACGAACGCAGTTCTGCGTACATGGCTCCGTGAATGTCGGTGGCGTCCGTCGACACGAGAACGCATCTGCGGTCTCCGGCACTAATGTTGAGTCGGTTTCCGTCGGGACTCGAAAAGTAGGAAATCTCTCCTTCTGGAAGCTTGTCTGCCCAGAAGCTGGTAACGCCGCGTTCGCGGGCGTAGCCCAAGTATGAGAAGGCCTCCAACATGTTGACGGGGCGTGCCAACTTGGCTCTTCCCTTTCCATGCTTGCAAATGGAAACCGCCTCGTCGTGAGTGATGACTCGGGTATCGGTGCGACCAGGTGCAAGTTGAACGCACATGGGCGAGTCTGATTCGGTCGGAGCGGTGCAACCGTCGGTGTCACGGCGTGCCCAAATGGCAGATGCAAACGTGGACGGGGTGCATCCTCCCGTGGAACGCAACAAATAACATTGTCTAAGCGTCAGGTCGCGAGGATCTGCAGACAGACGGGCATATGCGATACCTGCGCAAGTTCCGTTTCCGCCGTCGATTGCCGCGCAAAGGGCACTGCATTCGGCGTTTGTCAACCCGGCAATGGGAGCGTTTCCAAAGGCAAGAGTGGGTAGAATGGAGTCTTCGAGGTGGTGGCTATTGTGCGACTTTTGGCGCTGCCACAGACGGCGACCTTCGACCTTTTCGAGAATGGGGCCGAGAATGTCTCTCAGCTGAAAGTTGTCGGCGGCAAGTTGGTTGAGGAAATTCTTCTGTGCATTCTGCTGGTCCTTGGCCTCCTTTTCCGCCTGCTCTTCCGACGACAGTGGGACGTCTTCTTCGGGTCCGTTGGTGCCACCCGTCCCAACGCGGCGTGCGAGAAGTCCACCCGATTGGGCGGCCAACCTGGAAGCCGGAACGGGTGGTGGCGGTGGCGGTGAGGGAGGGAGAGACGCGAAGCACTTTTCGGCATAAACGCGTTCGTCTTGAATAGCTCTGACGTAGACGCAAACCGCTCTGTCCTCGTTTTCGCCAACCGTGATATCCGCTTCCGCTGGAGTCACAACTGGAACACACGTTTCGGCATGCGCAAACCAAGGCGGTGGTGGGGACGGCGTGGGCGGAAATGGAGGTGGGGGCGGCGTCTGTGCAGACGAGAAGCGAACAATGTTACAATGTCAGACAAGAGATTCTATGATTGCAAAACTGATGTATTTGCATTTGACGAGTAACCGTACCTGAAACAGCTGAAAGAGAGGTGGCGGATTTGGTGGCGGAGGTGGAGACGGGGCTTCGATTGAAGATGCCGGAACGAATCTGCCGTTGACAAAGATGAGGGTCGGATCGCGCTCCAATGCGTTGCGAACCGCGGCGCATGCTGCCGGGTTGGCGGCGCACGCTCGTGGGTCAATTGCGGTAAAGCCTCCACGAACGCGTAGTCGACTGGCATACTCGATCATTGCTTGCCCCATGCCCTCAAAGAGGTCCACTTCCATGAGATGGGTTCTGGTCACGCAGTTGGCGCGTCCCTTGGCGAGACGTTCCGAACCAATGACGCGTTGGCTGAGCTCGGCTTTGCTTGCACTTGTCATGTAATCTTGAGTAATTGTGGACGCGTTACCTCCACAGCTTCCGAGACACAGTTCACGGTCTCGGCGACATTGAGGCATATCAAACAGACAATTCTTGACTTCGTACCATCCACTGACTGCTGTGATAGCAAACGGATTGGAGCAGAGTTCAAACTGCCCCGCCTTGCACGTGTCGTAGAGGAAGGCACCAACCAGGTACGGCATGCTGCCGTCCGAGTAATTCGTGTGACTTGGTCCTGCGTCGAGGAGTGGGTATTGAACGCGCATCTCCTTGCAGACTGCTCTGTAAAAGGTGCGTGCTTGATCCTCTCCGAGAGAAACGTCACGTTTGAACCAGGCATCTGCAAGACGTTGTGCGTCGAACGCGTTTGCACCTCCACCTCCGTCAACGGCGAGCTGCTCGAATAGACCTGCAAAGTGTTGAACACGTCCAGCGTCAAAGTTGCGGTGTTCAGTGTACGTGGCACCCCAGTGCGGAGTTGTCATGAACTCTGCAAGTCCGCCTCTTGGCCCACACGCGTCAGTGTACCAAACACCTCCGTCGAGGCACTTGTCTTCCACAAGTGCCGCAAAGTTGGTTTCGTCTTTGACGCAACCGTACGTCATTGCAACGAGCAACCAGAGGGCACGAATTTCGGGAACCTTGCATGAAAAGCAGGATGCACACGTGGCCGCTGCAGGAGTGGCGTGAGCATCGTTTCCAATGTCTGGAGAGTCGGTTGGTCCTTGTGCCGATTCTCCATAGTTGCGCCCCGTCGTTGGGTTGACGAGTGCCTCAATCGACAAGCTGACTTGCTTGGCGACAATCGGAATGCTTGAAAACGTTGTAAAGATTTCCGAACCGATATCTCCGTCCTCGCGAAAGCACGTTCTTTCCACACACGAAAGTTGCGCTGCCCAAGTGTCCGGTTGGATCATGTTAATGAGGCACATGACAAGGTCAAGTCCGGCAAAGAGAAGAGGAAGTGCAACATGCACAAGGAGAGAAATCAAAAAGTCGATTCCGGACTTGATGATGCTGGTGAGGGCTCCGCTTGAAACGAGTGACATTGCAATAGACGCGACTGCACGAATCACAATCTGGGCAATGTTGAAGAGAACAGACGCCAGCTCCGACAGGACGGTGTAGATGACGTGCATGGCAATGTCGTACATGGTGGTCTGAATCATGGCAATGATTCCTGAAATCTCCTGCACGGCTGCGAGAAGAGGACCAATTGGAAGAGCAGGAAACATGCTCTCTCCTTCTCCTGGTCCGGGTTCACCCACCAGTGCTTGCAGCTTTCTCGCGTGCGCAGTGCTGAGGATGAGAGTGTCGTTGGTGATGGCATTGTTTCCGTCCGAACTTGGAGTCGCGCCGAGCTCCTTGGCCCAGATTGTTGAACTAAACGTGCAAAACTTGGACGTGGCCGGGTCCAGGTTGGAGGTTCCAATGTAGTCTCCATTTTCATTGTACGCTGGAGTACCGCAAAAATGGCCACGAAATGGAATACCACCTGGAGCGGTTGTATCTTTGAGAACTCCCTCAAAGTGCTTGTGCGCAAACACGAGTGACATGATATCAATGGCAATGTGCACAGCTGGTTCGATCATGTGCTTGGCCATGGTATTCCAACCTGGAACCCATCGAAGACTAAGCTTTTTCAAAACGTTTGCAAGAGATCTGAAACTATTCCAGATGGTGCTGGAACCGCTTGCAAAGAGTCTCGCATTGTGAAACGCTGCTTCAGGATTGGTACTCAACCAGATGGTGAGCGAATGCACAAGGAAGAGAGCCAAAAACCCTAGTGCGATTGCGATTAGAGTCACCAAAATTGTGGCATTCGCGGGCGTAATGAAACTCTTTAGAACATCTAAAAAGTATGGTTGTTCGTACGTCATTTTTTGAGAGCCCTGCCTGGGCAGAGGTTGGGCCTCAACTGTACGGACTTAGCAAGTGCCACCCTCTGCACGCAAAACTGTGTGTGTGTGGAGACACGTATACGCAGAACAGAGGCAAGCTAGTGTACAGTCCTGTTTCTAAGAAGACAACTCCAGTTTATTAAAATAATAGCGGATTTTAGTCGCTCTTACAATCACACACTGACAAGAACTCACGCAGCACTTGACGTATCCGACAATAGCATGTGTCCTTCTGGACCTATGCGCCGTTTCGCAACCTTTTTACCCTTTTTAGGAAAGGCACCTATGTCTTCTTCGTCTCCTTCTCCTCCTCCGTAGCTGGAAAGAAGCTCGTCAATTGCTTCTTCCCTCTCTCTCTCCCTTCTGCTCTTTCCTCGCACGAATCTGTATCCGGATAAGCAGCACCACGAACCCAGTGGCGCGCAGAGGCAAAAGGCAAGCGAGAAGAGGGTGAACAACGCCATCCAAAGTACGCCTCCAAGTTGAGCGATGCTGCAGATCAGTGCTGCTGCACGTTGCTTTTGCGTCAGACCAGACTCTCCAGATTTGATCAGGTTACGAATCGAGTCGATGCCTTCTGCGAATCTAAGCACTGAACCATACGGGGCTGCGATGAAACCAATTCCTGACAGCTCTCCCATCATTGGACCAATCAACGTCTTTACGGCGGCAGAGTCGCACGTGTTATTGTACTCGATATCTGCCCAGTTAAACGTGTCTTCGAATCCGAACACCTCGTTGAATCGTGGAACGTCTGGAGGTAGATAAGGAATAAATGGAAAGCAAGCTCTGTTCGAGTAGTGGATCTTGATGGGTGTTCCGTCTCCAAACGGACCTCCAGCGACACTTGGAGGAGGGTACATGTAGCACAAAAGGGTGTCGTAGACAATGTACCTTCCGACTTGACGGATAGGATCAATGGCATCCGTACCCGGAACGCTCACCTTTCCAGGAATTTCTCCGGTTGCAGGTCCAAAAACAAGGTCGCTATAATCTGCAACCGTGTTTCCAATGTCCTCTGAAAACCAACCTGGAAGCTCGCTGAGCCGACGCGTTCGTGTATCATGATCGTTGTAATGAAGGGCAGTCCATGCAGCGTCAAGAGGATCTTTGTCGTTGACTGCAGCGTCTACGAAAGAGCCAAGTACGCTCTTGGCAACGTACCCTTCTGGAGGCTTGGCGCGAGGCAGGTCGTGTAGTGCCCTCTTTTCTCGAAGATTTCTATGAGGGGCGTGCTTCTTTCCTCCCGTGAACATTGACCTCACAAGCGTTCCCATGGACGTTGGAGGCGCATTGATGTCGAGCATTGTGTACCCAGTCTTGTGCTCGTCTGGCAATTCACCGACGGGTAGAGTGCCTGTTTCCTCTGCATGGCCGTGAACCCAGTCATGACGCTGGTACAGGATGCGTCCGACGCGATGCGCCTCGTCAAACCAATGAACCCAGTCCGTGGCCTCAGTAATCCATCCCCACGATTCTTGAATGTGGTCTGGAACCTTGTAACCACGCAGCTGCCTACCCGCCTTCTTTTCGACCTTTTCAAAGTAGGCGTGCTCCTTTTCAGTGAGCTCTCTCTTCTTGAGCGTAAAGGGCGGGGAAGGTGCCGACATCTTCTCTTTGGCGTCTTTGATGACATTCGCCATGTCGGATGCCTTTTGGCCCATCTTTCCGACCGTCGACATGACCGAGTGAGCTCGTCCAATGATGGAACTGTCGGACGCCAAAGACGATTCCCATGCTGCGTTCATCAACCCGCGCATGGTAACCTTCTGAGCACCCGTTGTCGCAACCGCAAGGTTGGCTGCACGCATGATGCCCTTGGCCGCACAAGATTGGTTCTTGACAAATTCGTCGTGTTCCTTTTTGCGCATGCGCAAGTCCTTGGACGACAAGGCGAGGCGTTCCACTCCAATGGGAGGGTCGTCAGAGTCCTCGTCGGATTCTGAAAGTCGACGGCCACGCCTTGTTGATTTTTTGAGCCAAGAAGCGCGAGGCGCCTTGCGCTTGGGAAGAGACTCTTTGTGATTGCTGAGCATACGACGAGCAGTCTCCGCCTTGCGGATTTCTCCCTTGACGTGTGCCTTGGCGGGGTCGGATTTGTACTCTTCCTTTTTCTTCTTGCTTTCCGAGCTCGAATGCAACAGATGCGCCTTTACAATGTCAGCAACTTTCACTCCAAACTTTTCCATCTTCTTGTTGATGTCGATCTCACTGAATCCGTGTTTGTCGCCCAAGTGTTTCAAAATCGAAGACGTTAGGCATTCAGCATGCCCATGCTTATCTCGTCCAGATTCAGTCTTGCACAATTCATCGTGATGCAACTTGGGGTTGACCATGTCGGTTGCCACAAGCTGGTTGATGTTCAAGTTTGTCTTGGAAGTTGGACGTTCGTGGAGCTTTCGAAGCACGTGTGCCATTCTCTTTTCTGCCGCCTTTTGAATAGCCTTTTCACAAAACTGGCGCCCGCATTGCTTTTCACCAGTCTTTCGGTTGGTGCGGCAACAGCCGCTTCCAATACTGTCTCGGATTGCTTCCTTTCTATCTGCTTGTTCAGAGTCGAGCTTCTCTTGCATCTTACGACGCTGCTTTTGAAGCTCTTCTGTGTGCCCTTTGCGCATACCATGTGGAAGTTGGAACCAACCAGTGCAATTCACAGGCTTGTATGTCATGCAACTCGTGCAACCGATTCCAGATTCCTCTTCCGAAAGCTCTGCCCACAACATTGCTGCCGCTTGGCGATGCTCCTTGGCCGCAATCGGATTCTTTTCTTCGTCGAGGCAAGTTGCCATGGTGAGGTTGCGCATCTTGTACAGGCGAGTCCAAGAGCTCTTTGGAATCTTGGGAATCTTGGCATCCTCTGTTACGTCGCGTTCCTTCATGGTGCGCCGGTTTGATTGAGGAGACTCTTTTTCCTTTAGAATCTTGTCTGCTTCTTCTTCTTCATCAAGACGGCGTCCCGTCGCCGGATTCACAAATATTTGAAGACCGTCGATACGAAGTTGACGATTGGATTCAAAGGAACGCAGGTAGATGTACCTTCCTTCCGCCATGTCGCCGTACCGACCTTCGTGCAGGTAGACTGTTGTTTCTCCATCATGCAGTTGCTTAGTATCAACCACCGCTGCACGAGTACCAAACAAGGCAAGAGACCTACTGACGTAGATTTCGAGCACCCCTGGTTGGTGGTAGGAGGTTGGAAAGCGTTGCGGTGCACAGCTTCCAGACACAATTGTCTGCCCGGTTGTCACATCCACGTAGTCGTCCACTTGAGAGTACAAGTTGCAAGTTCCTTGCAGGTCGTCTACTTGCTCCCACACCCAGTAATTGCAAATTGGTTGCTGAACGCAGTCTATTTCACACTGAAGTGCGTCTCCAGTGTAAATGGTTCTAGACGAAAGGGTGTAGCCAGGGTTGGAGAGGTATTGCTTTCCCGCCTCAACGAGGACGTCGCACTCGGTTCCCGTACCGTCCTGAAGGCGGCGGCGGTGCTCCGTCGAGTTCCATGCCAATAGCTCTTCAATGCTGTTGAACCCACTGAGTGGGTCGTCAACCACTTGCTGAAGACGACGTCTGTGCTCTGTGGAATTCCAAGCAAGAAGCTCCTCTTCCGTCTTGTACGGAGCCCCCGGCTGATTGAGATACTGCTGAATGTTATTCACTTCCAATTCGTCAGTGTTGAGACGACGCCCCGAAACGAAGCCTGAGGGGTCCGACGGCGGAGGTGGAGGTCCAGGCGGAGGTGGGGGGAAGGGCGGCTTGGGAGGCGACGGAGGCATGAGAAAGAGGCGTGCCGAGTAGATGTTCTTGTATTGAGCTCCAAGATCAAACATGATCCACTGAAAACGAGACACAAAAGAGAAGAGTGGTTAGACTTGCTATTGGGAAGAACAATCAAAATACCCAAGTCACAGAGGAGTGTAAAGGCGCGTCGTACCGGTCGTTCGTAGTCCAATGCTGCGCAAGGAGTTTGTCCATTGTCGGTACAATCCGCCAGTGCAGACGTAATTGTGAGCCCATTGTCGAGTCCGCCAGAAGCCATGACGCGCGTCACTGTCATGGCGTTCAACGACGCGTCCGGGAGCATTGGAGGAGGGGGAGCTGCAGGGGGAGCATCCACCAGATCGAGCAACGTGTCGCTGTCGAATGCGCATAAACTGTGAACGAAGCACGAGTCGAATTCAAAATTGTAAGTACTGGGTTCACCGTGATTGTTTGGTGCATTACAAACTCACTTTGCATAGAATTGTCCACATGGCGCCGTCTGGTGCTGGTCCACGAATTCCTCGCCTCGAAGGTCGTCGTTTGACCATGCAACCTGCAAGCAACAAACATGGGATTGTGAGATGGCGTGTGTGGCGTGACACTCCGTGCAGGGATTTGAAAATCAAATGCAAGGCACTTACGCAAGTCGGGTGGCAAAGAAGCTCGTTAATCGCCTGGATATTTTGCGGTGAACGAGGAGGTGCCGGGGGAGGCGCCGGTTCGGGTGGAGGCGACGGCGGCAGGGCTGGTGGATTGGGAGGTTCGCCAGGAGGAGGCGGGCCACCCGGAGGAAATGGAGGTGGCGACGGCGGCGGAGGAGGCGGAGATGGACCCGGTTTCGGCGGCGGAATGGGAGGCCGAGGAGGGTCAGATGGCAATGGAGGCGACGGGGGAGGTGCATACAGAGGAACCTGCTTCAACCCGGTTCTGGCCAGGCTCATTTGCATGCACGCGTTTGAATTGGCTGGAAGTGGATTCGTGGCAACCCAGTCCACAAACAGTTTGATGACGGATTCGGGAGCCGTGTAACCACAGCTTACGACTTGGTACCCGGTGCCGCACGCTGCAGGTGCAGGTAGGAGAGACGTGGATTCCGGATCGAGCGTCGCTCGAATCGAACTTGCAAGTGGTTTGCATCTGTCAAACGCGTCCCCAAGCGTGAACGTGGCTCCGGGTGCAATGTACTCTTGCGTGATTGCAAAGAAGAGGTTTGTGTTGCGAAACCCAGGATTTGCCGGAGGCGAAGGAGGGGGTGGCGGAAAGGCCGGTGATGGTGGAGGAGACGGAGAGGCAAACTCATTTCCCGGAACAAATGCCATTTACCACTCACACAATCACTTCCAACTGTTAAACAACCTACCCACGCCTTCCCTTGTTACTCGATTTCCCCTGGCTTATGACACCAAGCCTTGATATTCTCACTTTCCGTGAAACGTTTAGCGATATGAGGCGTGGGGAGGGGGGAGGGGGAGGAGGCGTGGAAAGGGGTGGGGAGGGGTGGTGAGGTGTGGTGAGGTGTGGGTGGGGTGGGAAGGTGTGGGGAGGGGAGGGGTGGGAAGGAGTGGAAAGGGGTGGGTGGGTAAACCGACCAATGCAAATGTATAAATTGCACTGTACAATATAGTACAAACATCACAAAGGGTAAGGGTAGTCTAGTGGTAATGATGTTGGCATGTCAACTACAAGGTCGCGGGTTCGATTCCAAGGTGGTCAGTCTGGTTCGCCTACAACGTGGACTGGACTTTCAAACTTTCAAACATGGTACTACAGCAGCATGAACGAGATGTAAAAGACACTAGGCTACCCTAAATTAGGATCCTTACAGCAAACCCCAAAAAATTCAAATTTAATATGAATACAATGGATCCAGATGGTAAACTACCCTTTTGAATATAAGTATGAAAGGTTTCACCAAGTTTTAAGCATCGGGCTTTTTCCGCTTCATAACTTGTTCGGACGGCACAAACTTGCGAACAGTAAAGTTGAGCCTGGCTCCAACCTTTTGATCAGGAAGCTTCTTGATGCCGTGGTCGAAGAGGTCCTGCATGTCTCCCATCATAATCAGCAAGTCTCCAGACCCGAGTGTGACATCTGCCACTTGGCCTTTTCCGTCAACCAGATCTCCTGCCGTTGTCTTTCTGTAGATTTGAAAGCCGCGTGCCAGAGAATTGTCGTCGTTGACAATATACGTGAATGAGAAAATGGGTGCTCCTGGAACAAGTTGCTTTTCGTCGTCCGCATGCTTGGTCACAGAGTCCATCTCGTCGGCGTAGTAGTTGGCTTGAACTCCAGTGTACTCTTCCGGATTGGGGATTCCAAGCTGTGCCGCAAACATCTGAGTTGCATCTCGAACTCGCTTCACAATGGACGGCCACCGGGACTCGTCGTACACGAGCTGGTACTTTGCGTATTGTGTTGGTCCAAAGGTGCACTGCTTTCGTGGCACTCGATTCCCGCAAAAGTACTGCTGAGTGATGTCATTCATCATAAAGTTGGCTGCTTCCTGAAACTCTCCTTCGAGCATGGGAAGAGCATTACGGTACACCAGCACGCTCGAGCTGCATAGTTCAGTGGAGTTGATTCGATTCAGGCAGTAGATTCCGTTGGGAGCATTGGGAGTCAATTCGCGTCTAGGCTTCTTGGACTCTGTAAGTAGAGTCAGATTTGGTAATGACATGTCTTTTTACTCATACTTGAACGTTAGATTACAATCTTTATTTCACATTGGCGCGCCGCGGCATCACACTTTTTCTCACATCCAAGAACATCGGTTCGCGACATTCCGGACAGTTGTTTTTATTTGGGCTTTTGTTCCACGGGTCAATCTGTTTTCGAACACACAGTTTGTGAGCGAAATGGTGGTTCTTGCACACCACTGTCCACTGAGGACCACCGCCTACCCAGAGCCCGTACACCGAGGCTTCCCCAAGGCTGTTAAAACAAACTGAACACGCCTCCGCTTCCAAGAGCGTTTTCGCCATTTCGGGAAGCGGTGTCGATATTAGAGCGCACAAGTTGGGAAGAGGCATGGGAAGTTTTTGAGTCCACGGCGTCCTTTTTCACTAGGGGGGAAATCATTGCCGTGTTTATTGCGGCTTTCCCATGCCCGAATTCCGAGAGTCTCCTAAAAATGCTTTCATGCAAACTTTAGATATTTTTGAACACTGTATTGGTAAAAAGCTACAACCTATCATCGGGGAAATTTGACGAACCATCGCCAAAACTGGGAGGCGGGGGCGGCGAAGACGCCATTGCATCTTGCCATACATTTGTATGGTGAGCAATGGAACCCCATATCAAACTTCGAGCAAAGGAAGGTGTATCAGTCGTACCCATTACGGGAAACGCATGAAACACCCACGAGATTGTACACAGCCCTAGCAAAATCCATAGGCACGCGCCTATGTTTCTCACACTCTGAGTTTCGCAATCACTCTCTGAATATTCCTCGGGTATGGGTGGCTTTTCTCCAGATTCAGAGTCTGCCATATCACGTTTTCCTTTTATAAACAAGTCTTAAGAAACTGTCTTATTCTTTTTAGGACGACGTGACATTACACAATGGCACGGTTGGGTCGAGTGGCGTTTTGCTGTACATGAACGTAACGATGGCGACTGTGATGCCAGCAATGTTCTTTGACACAATGTCAAGCAGGTTGTAGAATGTGTTTTTGATGCCATCATCTCCCGGCTTTGTGTACAGTATTGCGACAACTCCATAGAGAGCCCAAATCAAAAAGGTGAGAATAGACACAAACCATGCAAGTGGATCTGACTTTGCAATCACCGACGCAAACACTGGAACATACGAGCCTAAAAACGGAATGAAGCCGAGGTAGAGGCCACTATTTGGTCCGAGCAGCGAATCAAGCATAGAAGTGATGGATTTCATTTTTGCTTCATACACGTAACCCATTGCAAGCATCACCCAGTTCAAAACAACGGACGTGAGAATGGCAAGCATCTTTGAGCCGTCCGATCCAATATTTTCCAATGTGAGAAGATTGCACTGCAAATACCATATGAAGAGCAGAATGGAAATCAGCATGGTTGGAGTGGTGACCATCCAATCCAGGTACCTATACTCTACACCGATGCTTGCTCCCCCGCAGTAGTAGATCAATCCGACGACGGCATACCATGTCAGCTCAACCCCTTGGACTACAAGTTCGAGTATGAGAATGGTTGTCAGCAGCTCGGGTTTTGATCCCGGGTTGGTTTCAGCGTCCACGAACGCGTAAACACTTAGCCCAAGAGCGATGGCTTGAACTATGATTGAGAGTACAAACGTTACTGTTTGGTAATTCCATTCCATCTTTCCTTTGGCGGATTCATACGGAGGCAGCTGCGGCTTGGTGCTACGTTCAAGTGGTGCGTACATTGTGTACAGCTTGCTATTTGATACTTGTTTTAAAAATACTGCCATATGTGGTTTCTTGTGTTACCTCACACGCTATGAAACGTTTCATAAAGAAAACTCACATTCTATGCATTGCCACAAAGGAGAAACTTGTCTTCATGCCTACTTCCACGAGAAGCTCAAAGACGAGGCGACCCAGCCGTAGTCCTCCAAGGGCGAATCGTCCCTTGCATTCGATGCAGCCTGTTCAGCGCATACACTTGACAACAGTTACGACACCAATCTTAAAGCCAGCTTCAGTGTCAATAGTTTCAAGTGATGAGACTGGTTATGTCGAAGTGTTTTTTCTTGTCGTTTGCGCACTCATGGTTGGTTGCACGTTTGCATGCAACTCCAATATCGATTTTTTTACCGCGGAGACTCCCTCCAAACCGCCTTCGACGTTTAGTCTGTTTACCGATTTCAATGTACTTGGAATCATGAAACGCATTTCAATGGCTTTGATAGGATGAATCTTGTTCATGGAAGTGTTATCTTACGCACTTCTGAAAGCGTCACCAAGAAATAAGCATCAAGCACCCAATGCGCAAAAAGTCCATGCATTGGAAACAGCCAAGGCGGAACTCCCAAGAAGTCGATTGGATTGGCGTACCACCATGTATGTGACGACAGCTTTACACAAAATCCTGTAAGAATTGGTGTTGCAAAAAAGGTCGCTGCAGCAAACGCGATTGGAGTGTTGTGGTGCCACTTGACTGCTCCTAGAATGACGCAAAGCAAAAGGAAGAGTGTCCATGTGTGTTTTGAGACTGCTATCACGAGCAGAAGAGAGGTAAGGTATGCGCAGTGGCGTTTCCCAACCTCTCGGAACGTAACCATTGTTAAATTTGGCATACTTTTTAGTCAGCTTTATTGACAGCGTCTAGCGTATCATGAACGGAGTTTTAAACGACATGGAACTGTTGAAAAGTACAAACCAACACCTCGTTTTTGAAAACGAGGTGGAACGTGCCAATATGGCCAATCTTATCAAATCACTCTTCAATCTAACGACAACTGGTATCATGCGAATCCATTACCTTGCCGACAGGAAGTATGACCGTGAACTGTTAGGGCATCTAGTTTCCATGCAAGCTCAAGGCAATCACAGTCTTCAGGAAGAAGTCAAGAGACTCAAATCAGAAATGTTTTGTATGTTTTTGAAGAACAAGGAACTCGAAGAAGAAACCAAATCGTTGGACGAAGAAGGCACAAGCCTCCGGGGAGAAAACGCCAGACTCAAGGAAGAAAACGAAACGATGAAGAATACACTAGAAATTTGCGGTATCAACGCCGCAATGAAAAACTGCAGCGTGCTAAAACAAGCTATGAAACTCATCAATGAAGAGGCTGCATTTGACAAACTCGAAGCGGCAGTGGCATGCTTCAGCTCAGAACCCACCACCAGCACCAATCACAATCACAGTGCTTTTTGCTTTGAGTTGAAAGACCACTGGTCGGAAACACAAAACGACCAGTCCGAATCTCCAACTTCATGTACTTTTGAGTCTACAATCAGCTCCAAAAGGTCAAGAGTGGAACACTCCCCCCAAAATCTACTTCCTCCGCCCTTTTTGACCAATATTCCAGAGGTTCAGCTCTATCACAACATACTTGCGCAGCAGCAACTACGTAGACAAGATTTTCTGGAGAAGAGCGCGTCTGCGGAGTAGGTCAGTCTTCATAAGATTGATCATGTGATTCATATGGTCCATCACGTTGTCTATGATACCTGCTCTTGGTGTGGTGTTGGCGTTGAGTATTCTCCGGTTCGGAATGTGTAAAATTATATGCTTGTTCGTAGAGGTTCATGATTATGTTCAGCTGCCAGTCTTTGAGCGTTGCACAGATCAAAAGTATTAGTATTAGTATTATTGCCAAGTCGCGTATGCACTCGTGCCAGCATTTCATGCGCGCCTTGGAGCAAGACCAACAATGAAAACATGATCTTGAATGACGCTTTGGAGGTACTCGTCGTCTGCACGCATAGTCGTCTTCTTCACTCTCAGAGTCGTTTTCTTCTTCTTCGGTTGTGTACTCTACCACTGTATCGTTGCCAGTCTCTTCTTCGTCAGCGTAGGAAACTGTACGTCGCTTCTCGCGGCGCCCAGTTCGATATTTACCCTTGCCACGATACGATTGTTCATTGCTTTTACGTCCCATCAGATGAGATCTCATCTCTCGTATTGAGCCAAGCGAATACAATAACAACTCAAAACGCTAGCGTTTTCGTGTATACTCTTATACCAGTTATTCATTACTCACAGATGGAATAAAATGTATGAAGAATCCATATCCATGATTGTGAATGCCACCTCAACTGCTGTCAAACACGTGATCGACGTGTTGGATGCAGACGTTTCTGAGCTGGACCCAAATATTGTTGCCTTGTCAGCGGTTGGAGTGCCTTTACTGGTCATACTGGCAGCAGTCTTCTTTTCGTGGTTCAACAAGTGCAGATGCTGTTGTTTTTGCTGCTTTGGAAGGAAGCTCATTCCAAACACGGACGCCAAAGAGGACATCATTGGAGACGACGAGTTTGACACGGAGGCTGTGCACACGGATCCGAAAATACCTTCTGATTCGGGTGCCACCAAACCCCAAAAGAATTTGGATGCTGATAGCCCCAACGGTGCTGATGACGGAATCGCTCCAACTTCACCTCCTGCCACCGAAAGCAGTGAGGATGACATGGAAGGGGAAGGCGAAGGCGAATCAAACAAGCTCAACTCCAATTCAGATAAGGTGTAGTTTGTACACGCAGTATTGTAAATTGTCAAGAGGCGTCATGTCCTTACGGCGTTTTAGCCAAGTTGAAGTAAATGTAGAAGCAAACAAAGATGGAGCTGAGAGGTTTGATACTCACATGTCGGATGGATTGCGGGAACTCCTGACCATTCCAGTAGACTCTCCCATCTTTCGTACCAGAAATGCCAACCGTTCCAGGGCACAGAATCAAAAGCCAGCAAAGCGTGGCAGTGTGCCTCAAATCACTGCAACGGACGGAACTAGTTTCGATCTAAAGGATATCATGTATATCAAAGGATCGTACAAGAAGATTTCGACGACGTCCTTCAAGTTTGCGATTTCCCTAGACGTCACAGTCAATGGGACGTCTCGTATGCTCAGCGTTATGATGAGTGTCACCAACACATCTTCCAACATTTTTACTGCAAACGTTGTGGCAAGGGAGTCTCTCATGAAGCAGTTCAAGTTTAACGCTGCTGCAAAGACATGGTTTGAAAGCAAGTCGCCTCCCAAGACCGATGACGCAGATCTTGTTAAGCTGGATGCCAAGCAGCTGTATGCTGCAGTTGTGAATGCGCTCGTCGTGTATTATCAGTAGAGTCGGTAGAGTGCGCTATACCATATATGAAATCAACAGTTTTTGATGTACTTTTCAAGGGGAGAGGAGGACACACCGACACACCGACACACCCACACATTTACACAATTCCTTGTTGAGAATGCCATTGCTCTGTTGACGTTTTCCGCGCGTGCGTGTGTGTATTCTGTCCGTATGCTCAACAAATAGTCTCTCAAGGGTGTCTCTGGAGGTGTGCTTACTCAAACTCTAAGCAGCACCAATTTTGCTCGCATAAATCAATTCTCATAATTGAAACCATACTTGTTTGCTTTACACGTTCACAGACATCATCGTCCTCGAGGAGGTAAAAATGATACAATGCTTGAATCCACAGGCGTCAATTCCATTCTCATTTCCCCTCTCTTTCTCGTTTACAGGCTGCCTACTGCGACCCTGGTTTGATCAGCGAAGTTATTGTACCGCTTCTTTCGATGCAACAATCCTGTTTGTTATGTATTTCAACACTCTTGGAAAGCGGTAAGCTTGATTTTGAACTCGATGTTGATCAATTGAAAACTTTACTCACTCTGCGATGTTTGAAACACACAGGCAACCATTACAGCAAAATGTTTGGTAATACTAGACTGCTTTCAACTTGAAGTTCGATTCCACCACTCACACCTTGTGTTTTGGAAATGCACAGAGCTAAAGGACTCAATTGGAAGGCCGCTCTTCGAAACGATATCGATTTCACTCGTGTGCGGTACGTTGCACTTGATCTTGCAAATGAACGTCCCCCAATCTAACCTTTTTGAATCTTTGCCTGTGTACACAGACGATTGCATGAAAACAGACAACCCTGAGAATTGCACTCATAAGCTGGCAGAGTGAGTTCGATTTGCCAATCGACCCTTGACCAACAACTGAATGTTCTAACCGGTGCCCTTTACACACCTGTTTCACGTTTACAGGATGCCGCGTTGGCTGTCGAGTGCCAAGATGGAAGTTGTGAAGTCACTCCTAAGCGTAAGCATGCACCATTTCCATCCACGTATCAACGGTAATGCTCTGACCTTTGCCTTGTTTGTGTTCACAGGAAGACCCGGCCATGCTGTACGTTGCTACATGTTTTTGAAACGTTTCAGGTACAAGTTTGTCACTGTTTCACTACTTACGAAACGTTTCCATGTTTTGTGTTTACAGTTTGCGCGAATCCATGGGCGTTGGCGCCGACTCAAACACCAAGGCCTTCCACGCAACGGACATCAACAACTTCTTGAAGCGTCCTCCCGTGGAAGTCTACAGAGACCACATCGACTACAACAACCGTCGCAACACAAACCACATTGTGGTTGCAGTCGACCCTTCTGGAGGAGGATCGTCCGCATTCGGAATCTGCAGCATGGTTCAGCAGCCCAATGGATCCGTTTTGGTAAGCGGCCAATTGCCTAGCCTCTCACCCTCGAATAGTTGGCTGAGGATGATTGTGGTGGCAACGTACGCCTCTGGCGCTTGGCACGAATGGCGCATGAATTCAGGGTCGACAAAGGGGAGAACTCGGTCGGTCAAGTCGAGGGTAAACCCAGAGTCCAACTTGCGAAAGTACTCTCGCAGTTCGGGTTCCCTGCGCAGCGCAAACAGCAAGGCGGCGCGCTTGCAGATGACTCCCTCTGCAGAGCACTCCATGTTGGCGATTGAGGTGCAGTCCTTGATTGCTTCTCGAGTGGGTTCGGTGTTCTCTCCATATGTTTGCTTCAGCACTTGGGGAATGGCGTTTAGGTGTTGAGTCAGCATTGCGTCAATTTCCTCGGTGCATGGCCGTGGAGCGTTGATGGGAGGCCCCATCAACATGCGCTTCAAGATGTCCCTTTCACCAGTTTCATTGCTGCTGCTCTGACCTGCCTCCATTTTGCTGTTCCCTTTGCACTTGCAGGTACTGGGAATCGACTCCGTTCGGACCAAGGACGTCCGCGTCACGCACAGAGCAGTGCTAGCGCACATTGAAAAGGCGAGATCCATCAAGAACTTGGAGATGGCGACTCTTGTCTTTTGCTTTGAATCCAACTTGGCGTTTGAGTCACAGCACCTCATTCATGCCATTCAAGAGGCTGGCGTCAAAAAGTGGATGGCGCTCACCGAAGGAGCCGGCAACACGCTGGGTTGGCTTACGGTATGTCTGCTCTGCACCACTTTTATACTCCTTTACATCCTTGTACCTTGAAACGTTTCTTACCAACTTTTGTCATGTTTGGAAACGTTTCAGACCAACGAACGCAAAGAATCCATGATGTTTGCCCTCCGAGACGCACTGGCAGTTGGATCCATCCATTTGAGCAACGAGTTCTTTTGCCTCAGCCAAGGTGTCGTTCAAATGAAGCAGCAGCTTGAAGACGAGCTCCGAAGCTACTGCGTTCTTGTAGAACCTTCCAAGACTCCATTTGGAAAAAGTAAGAAAACTTATACTGGTAAGATGGGAGGGCGTAACGACGACATTGCCATTGTCACGCAACTTGCTATTGCTGGAGTACGCTGCTTTTACACGAGCGACAAGTACAGGCAGTTCAGGCCTGTCGATTGAGAGATACTCAGTCGTATCGCAGCAAGGCCCTTCCGTTACAAGACTTCATAAACTTGAACGAAACGTTTCGAAACTTGATTCAAATGGATGTAAACTGTTGCTGGTGTGACAAACTTGTGGGAAAGAACATGGCCGTGTTTCTTCACGAAACGTCGGATGAGACCATTTGCTGTGCCTGCTACTGGTACATGGAGAAGCATGACCTTTCGGAGGCCATTGAAGGTTTCATCCCTAGGGCAGTCGAAGACGTTGCTCACCTACGCTTTGAAAGCAAACTCGCTGAAGCGGAGCGCGTCGTCGCTTCGCTTGCGCTTGAGAGCAACCCCGCTGTGGATGAGGGAGACGCTTCGTGGAGCGAGTGCTGAGTGAGTGTTGAGTGTTGAGCGGGTGTTGAGTAGGTGTTGAGTAAGTCGGCTTGTAGAGTGAGAACCACTGTTACACCAACGAAAAATACATTAGACAGTTTAGGCCTGTCGATTGAGGTTCAGTCGTATCGCAGCAAGGACGAAACGTTTCACATGAACTTTGAAACAAGTCTTGCAACTGCCCTCGATGACGCAATGGAGGAGAAGACTTCCGACGCGGATTCGGTGCTCGTCTTTTGCCACGAGGCAATGTCGGCGTGCAACTCTCAAAACTATGAGCTCATGTGCACCAAGATTGTCGAGCTGAACGAGACGCTCACCGCCGACATGCTTTGCGGCACCACCGACTTTACGCGCTCGATTGACAGCACTGTCCGCATGGTGGAGACGAATGTGCGTCTCTTCCTTCACGTGAATGCTCGCACGAATGTATGCAACCAAGACCTGTTCACGCGTCTCAACGCGGCGTGCACCGACCTTGGCCGCACGCTCGACCAAGCATTTGGAGCTCCGCGTCTCAAGCGCCAATTTGCGGAGATGACGTATACTCTGTGATAAGTGTGATGATGTGTCCTGTTTACTAGGGACGATTCAGCGTAGTTGCGGACGCAATGAGTGCTCGCAAAACGAAAGTTGCTGTTCCGTTGGTGGACGGTAAGACGATTCTAAATGAAATCTTTGAGCAAAAGGCTTCCTTTTCGGGTGCGGTTGGAACCACGTACGATGTGCAAGTCGAGTCGGAGCCAATTTCGGGCAATGCAGAGGTGTCTGCCGTGCAGCGAAATATCATCATGTCGACCATGGGCGTGACAACTTCCACTTCCAACACTGACGAGGAGTGGCGACGCGATATTGACTACATTCTCTCCATGTTTGTCGAACGTGGATTTGAAGGCAATGTGCAGGTCATGAAGCGCACCGGCGCGGGTCCTGAGCTTACCGACGTTTCCATTGCAATTGATCAGACCAAGAAGGAGATGGCCGTGATGAAGAATTCGACAGCAGCGAAGACGGTCAAGTTTGACAAGAAGGGCGAATTGATCACGTTTTTGGAAGAACACATTACAAATGTTATGAACCTGAAATTGATTGACATTGTGTTCCGAACATTTGGCTAGCCACATTTTTTATCACCTTTTGCGCCTCACAAGCGCCTTGAACATTCCGTTCTCGGCGTCTACATCTACAAACAAGGACATGCTGTTGATGCCGATTGCCTGAAGCGTCATCAACGCTACAAAAATTGTAGGCCACAAGACAATGAATACTATGCTGGCAATACCTGCTGTTGACCCAGGGTCGGAGCTGTGCAAGTCGCAATGTGTGGTCAAGCAGATTAGAATGCGAATGAAGCCTGCCTGAACATTAGAAATTATCAAAGCCTCTACCGTTGTGACGAGCCAAAAGACGGCTCTCGATGCGACGCTCAGCATGGGTGGGTGCAGGAAACCTAGGGATGTGGCGTAGAGAAGAAAGACTGCTGACGTGACTGTAAACAGTGCGCATGTTGAGTCGGCCACTGTGAACACACTTTCGATCCAGGTCGGTGGCAGCGTAGAGTTGGTGAGGGCACACTCTGACATGTTTTCTGGTCTTTATAAGTATAAGAAAAAAGACATGTTATTCACTCACTTCCAGCTTGCTATGCCATACTCTCTCGCAAAGATAGAGGAAGCTGCACCGGCAACTGCAATCACATGCCAAAAAGCATGTGTGTTGAACACGCATCCAAGCGCCTGTGAGTTGCACGAACACGGACCAATCTTCTTGTTCCGCATCAATACGTCGTCGACGATTCCAGTGTTGTCGATGATAATTCCTGCGATTAGGAGAAGTGTCCCAATGGATGCACCTATGACCCATATCACTGCAGGGTCGGCATCAAGTGTGTTCAGTGCAGTAGGTATGAGCATGACCCAACTCAAGGTCAGTGCTGCTGAACCGGATGCTCGAAGCGCTGCATGCTCCAAATCTGAATGAAATATTCTGTAAAGGCCTAGAGTGCACCCGTCTCCAGTGTAAGACTCTTGTTTCGTCTCTTCCGCAGGTACAAAGAGTCTGCGTATTCCAAAGTAAACAATCAGCACAAATGATGCTATCAATGGATCCAACCATGCTTGAAACGAAATGTTTTCAAAATTTCTTGTTGTCATTGCCAGGTCGGCAATGGTGGCGCAGCATATCGAAATCGCAATCGATGCATGATCCAGAGTTCGTGTAGCTGGAGCTGCACTTGGAACTGAAGAATACACGTGATAGACGGTCGACACCGCAAAAGTTGTTGCGGTCAGCACAATGGACGCAGTTGAAAGGTGATCCGATATTGTTGACGCTCCAAGCAAAAACGGACGCACAAACGCAAACAGTATAAAAAGCACACATGGCACAAAATGCGTCCACGCGTTTGCTCGTTCCAAGTGTCCCATACTTCCAATCAGAGACTCGGAATCGTCTGAGCTTGTGTTTGAACAGCATCCTCGAAACATGACTCTCCAGTAAGCCTCGTTTGCTACTGTCACGACATACGGATTCTTTTCATCGTTGAAATCTGTGCATTTTGCCTGTGACTCTAAATTACTCCAATGAAATGTAAATCCATCAAACGTCTGTTTCTTCTTCATGGAGAATATTCCTTCGCTATGTACCGTATGTAAAGCCAAGACCAGGTCTAGTATTTGGGACGTCTGGGCTAAGATATCAAAGTCGCTGTGAGGCGGCCGCACGCGTATCGCAGTTAGCAGCAAAATATGATTCATTCACGTTCTCAAGCGTTTGTGTCCTTTCCACAAGACGAAGCCACGCTTCACAAAATGGCAAAGAAAATGTACGAATTGATTGGCAAGCCGGTTACCAGCGATGAGACAACAGACACGTCAAAGAGAGTGGCTGAGTCTGATTGCGACCAGTGGTTGGTTGGATTGTCGTCGTCTACCGCCGGCCAAAAAGTTCTCGACCATTTGAATCACATTGAGGCTTCCCCACACATGAGATCTTCAAGCGCCTTTGAGCAGGTTACAACGTTTCGGCGTATTTTTATGCATGCATTGTCGAAGACATCGGCTCCATTTGGACTTCCCAAAAAGTTCCCAAAGTATATCATCATCGTCAACTTTTCTGGAGAAAGGCTTCTATTGTATACATCAAATTCAACTTTGATTAGCTTGCTAACCTTGGACGCATCTGGCGTCAACGAGTCTTCGTATGACGGAGTTGAGCAAATCATTGCAAAAGCTGACACTACAGATGGGACTAGTGTTTTGCTTTGTTACTCGCTTCCATTCCAACTTGGAATTGAGTCCTTGTATTGGGAGTGTAAACTTCTGACACGTCAGGGCAAAAAGTACATTGACAACGATTTGGCTTGCAATGTCTGGGACCGTCACGCCTGCACCTCGACTTCGTCCAAAGATTGTGAAGGCCAGTTTCATGAAATTCTTGACGCTCAAGTCGATGCATTTCAGAATAACATGTGTGCTTTTGATTTGGACATCAAGATTGAACAAATCGATGGCATTCAACCCGAGGAAGTTACAGATTCAAAGAATGCAAAACTCATGAGCATGGTTTCTATGCTACAAAACGAACGCAGAAAGATGATAGAAGAACACAAGCAGGAAAAGGATGACATCCGGGCGGCATGCGCAAAGGAAATTGAGAACAGCTGCAACACTCTGCAAGCTTCGTTTGAAAAGCAGGTATCTGACGACACAAGGGCAAGCGAGTGCATTTCCAAGCTTGAAATTGAACTTGCACAAAAGGAAAGGCGTTTTCAGGAGTTGAAGTCCGAGGACATGATCAAAGCCGAGACCATTGAGAACATGAAGCGCTGCCACGAAGAAAAGCTAAAGGAGTTGTCCAAGGAAAACCAATCTCTCGTAGCACAGATTCGAAAGGTTGAGAGTGACAAGACAAGCGCACTGAAAAAGCAAGAAGTCGTACACCAACAGCTTCACGACGAGGCCGAACGGAAGCTCCAGCACGCACGGCAGTCGGAGGCTTTTGCGAATGAATCAATCAACCAGATCAAAATCATAGAATCTGCCTTTGACGGCGTGAGCAGTGAAAAGGAGTTTTTGGAATCCAAACTCAAAGACATGAATAAACAGCTCATATGCTACAGACTGAGATTGGCATTTCAGCTGAGGTCAAACGAAAAGCTTTCAAAAATGACACGTGAGGCTAGAATGAATCATGTTGAATGCAACGAAGAAGTCAAGAGCCTTCAGGTTGAGGTAAACACTATGAGTGAAACGTGCGAAAACTACAAGGAAGAAGCTGAATCGTTGCGCGACAAAGTTGCCGCTTTCGAATCAGAACTTCGAAACGTTTTATTGGACACGACTCAAGATTCGGTTCAAGCTCACACTGAACGGCTGGACTCACAGGTTCAGACTGACATACTTCCAGAGTCTTTGAAAATTGGAGAGCTTGAGTCTGAATCGGTCAAACTCAAGGACGAGATTGTGCAACTCAAATTTGAACTGGGCAAGGCAAAGTCAAAGAACAACAAGAAGACTTCTCCTTGCAATGTTATTACCGATCATTCGGAGCAGCCACTTTACACACCAGACGGGGTGCTTGAAGGCACGATCCAGCAACTACACCTTTCCTTGAATACTCTAACGGATCTTGCGCGCCAGTGCAAGACACATGAGCAGTCTGCCAGGGAGGCGTGGAGCAAAGTTCATGCCTATGAAAACATGGGTGCATCGGCAATGCAACATGCCGGACAATACCCGATGTCATTCATGTACATGCCACCTCACGCTCACACTCACCACCCCCCTATGCCACCTCACTTTCCTTAAAAGTCTTCTGTGAGCACGAGTTTGGGGGAACAGTACCTCTTGAGTATGTATTCGACCATGTCAATCCGAACGGATTCTGTCATGAAAGTTTGCTGGTCCGTAGGGGTGTATACGATGACTGCTGGAAGTTTGCTGCATTCAAAGTGATCCGTAAGTTCGGAGTCGGACGCGTCTGAGTACAAAAATGTGAACGTGTACTTGTCGTCAAAGCTTTCAAATTGAGTTTTGACTGGGGCACAGTGCTTGCACCAAGGTGCTCCAATCTGCAGGACTAGAGTTCCTTTGTTCTCGTTATGCTTCAATTTTTGTGCTTCCCAGTCGTCCACTGAGCTCACTGAGATACGATGAGAAGTCATTGTAGCCTCGTCGTGATCTTTTGTATTCATCAAACGTCAATGAGCCGAGTCTTTCCGGATGTTGTCCATAGGTTTTCCAATATGCTTGCCAAAGGGCGTGATCTCGATCTCGGGCACGGTTACGTGTTGCAGTCTTGTACGGATCTGTTTGAGATTCATCAAACTCCAAGTCGTAGTCAATTCGCGCTTTATCCTCGTCAACGTCAAAACATTCCATGTATGGAAGGAATTCTTCCTTCTCTTCTAAAAAGTTTGGATCGTAATGCCCAATGAGAGCTTCTTGCATATACAATGTTTGATCCTGTTTGTTGCGTACGTCATTCCACTGTTCTTTCATCAATCTCTGAAAAGTAACGTATGCATTGACTATACTTGGATCAACGACGCGACCTTCTTGTAAATTCTTCAAGTGTGGCTGTACCATCCATTGCAGCCTCTTAAACTCGGAAAGTCGCTCTGATCGCAAACCAAGTTCCTCTTCCAATGCTGCCCTTTCAGCGTCGCTCAAAGCCATGTCCGTCAAAAGGTCCAGAACTAACCGGAATCTAACCTGCATGGAAGATCCCGAACCAGCAGACTTTTTTATTTTGACCTTTTTCGGAAGTGACGTGTTGCCGCTGCTGTCAACTCCAACGTTCAAAAGACGTGCGTTTGCGTTCCACCATTCGTCAATGTAAAGCTGCAGTTCTTCAATTGTCGATTCTGGTCTTGGATCGAATTCCTTGTACTGTGGTTTCGACTTTGCACTGGCGTCTTCGCCTTCCTCCTCTTCCCCTTCTTCTCCACCTTCCATTTGAACGTCGTCGTCTTCAAATTCGTCGTCGTCGACGCCGTCAACGACGGCGTCGTTGTCGCTTTGCATTCCAGTAAACGTGACAACAGCGTCGCTTTGAGCAACCTTATTCGGAGGTTCTTGAAGAGCAAACATTTTTGCAATCTGGTACGGTGTAAATTTTCGTCTCACGTTGTCGTAAGCAAGCTTGTCTGCTGCCCATTGTTTGTACTCGGAGTCTAGAATTGGTTGGTCCGGAGCTGGTGGAATCATAAAGCCGTCTCCGCCGTGGAAACGGCGTTCGTCAAACTGCTCCATCTCTCTGATTGGAGGCTGTGCGTACCAATACATGCTTGGAATACCAAGACGTCTTCTCTCGATTTCAGATTTCTCTTCCTTGCTCCCTGGGAGTCCATACGTGTTTCCAGAACTTGGATCTTGAACCAATCCAGTCATGTCGTTTACAAACAACCACGGAACTGAATCTCGATTGCATAGCAGTTTGATATATCTCCATTGTTCGTCGAAATCACGGCGCCTGCGCGCCAGCTCTCTTTTTTCCCAAAGCCATGGACTATTCTTCTCCATTGCCTCTTCCAACCTATTGAGTTCGTCTTCTACACGAGAATACCTCGCCGCGTCTTGAACCGAAGTAAACTTTTGGTCGTATTTGAGCCTATCAATGTTGTCTTGTGAACGCTTCACAAAGTTGAATTGCTCTTTCAGCCTTTTGAATTCAATGCTCATCTCTTCAAACATTTTAATCTTTTCAGGGTCGTAGCTGTTGAAGAGTCCAAACAGTTGGCGTGACCGACTTTGGTCGCGTCTTATCATTGCAGCATTCTTTTCGTTGTCTTCGATTACCACTTCCGCGTCCTTGAGTTCGTAATCTTTCATCTCGTCGTCAATGTTCAAAACATCTAAAATTGCGTCGATTGTCCAAACTATAAAGGTGTCATAGTTGAACAAGTTGAGACCATTCTTCCTTAGGTACTCTACGCCGTCCAACAATGATTGTTTGCTTCCGTCTTCATTCGGATCTTGATCAAGAATTCCAACGCCTCTCATGTAGTAAATAAGATACCCAAGAAAGATGTCAGGGTCTTTGTAACCATCGATTGCACGTGCCAATCGATTGTTCACCCTCGAGGTTGTAAACTTTCTTCGCTCTTCGGCGTCAATAATGTCAATCTCCCTGAATTTGAAGTGCTTTTTCTTTGTGCCCATGAATTCCCACAGGGTTCCCGATTCAAATCTTGCCGCGGCAACTTCGGACATGGTGCGTTTTGTCCAATCCTCAATTCCAATTTTGCTTTGTGGAATCAAAGACCCAAGGAAGCCAGCCATTAGAGGAGTTGTGAATTTGAGTTTGGGGCTATCAGGAATGTGCCATTTAAACGTTTCAAACACCGCGTACGAGAATTGGTCGATGAAATAATGAAAGCACTCTATCATGACATTGTTTTCTTGGTTGATTGAAATAATCTTGTTGATTAATGCAGTGATTATTGCGTCCCATGCTCTGAATAGTGCGAGTGTTTTGTAAACTTTTTCGTAGTATTTGACGTCATGTTGAAACTGAATGGACAGCTCATAATTGTCCCAAATTCTTCTCGTCATCGGCTTGCCATCTACCATGACTTTCTGGTAGAATGTGCCGTTTCCCGAAACAGGGGTTTGGCGGTAACCTGGTTGTTCTATCAGTTGTTTCAAAACAACCTTGTCGTTTTCAGAGTATTTCGAATCATCAATCTTGTCTTTGCAAATCAACGCAGCAAACGTGCGTGTGTCAAACAGACTCCACCCGTATGTAGTTTTGGATGAATAATCAAAGTTTGGAAATTCCGTCCTCATCATCTCGATGATGCGTGGCAACTGAGTGTATTCATTTGAAATCAAGTCTATCACCAACCACAGTCGCCGTACAGTAAGCTTTGCTTGCCAGTTTGGAACACTCTCAATCAATGCAGAATATGGACCAAACATTTGCCTTGTGTTGAAAATGCCTGTATTTTCAATCAACGTTTGGACGCTGCCTTCAATAACGCTTTTCAGTTGCTCGACATCTACAGGAGCATGTCCATTGGCTAGTTGAGGCAGTTTGTTCCATGTGTCAACAATGTACTCCCTTTCTGCATCAGATACTAGTTCCAACTCATCGACTCTTGCGCAAAATTCTTCATGCCATGTTTTACGAGGGAGTGTGGTACTTGGAATACCTGGAAGCATCATCATACGTGGCATTTTTAAAGCAATTCTTACGCGCGACGTACCACACTTTTTATTAACACTTTCCGTCATATTCACACTTTACTCATCCCGCATATCAGTCACGACAAGCATTGGACTGGAACCGGACGGACCCGCTCCAGATGACGAGGAGCTTGCTTGGTTTGAGCTCGACTCTGCCACCTTTGTCTTCTTTACAAACGGATCATTCGCGTCGTAAACGTCATACCCATCCGGCTGTCTGTTGCGCCGAGAACGCTTCTTTGACGCCAAAACGCCACACTTTTGCGTTTTCGTCTGCTTGATGACAGCCTTGTATGTCTGCCCCCATGTCGCATCAATCTTGTATATTGCTTCTGGAGAATCTTCGACTTGTGAACGGCGCTCATGCATTCGGCATATTAGCATGAGCTCACTGTCCATCATGCCAACTACGCATTCGTCTCCTTCAGGAAGCGCGTTTCCCTTGGCAATCATGCTCTCGCGGAGATGGTTGCACCACGTCCTGTACGAGTTCAAATCTCCCTCAACTCCCCACATGTAGTTCTCCCCAATACGGTCCATCTTGTACGTTTCGACGTCCCCACTCGTCGGTTTGCGACCGAGAGAGGTGGCCACCTCGTTCATGAGAATCTCATTCGCAACAACGCCCATGTTTATGTCGTCCGACACTTCAATCGCCTTGCTGCTTGGCTTTGTCTCGACGTCGAGGCTAAGCATCTGCAAAACGACTGCGTCGTCCGATTTCGGCTTCTTGTCGTCCTTGTCGTCTGGCAACAACGAAATGGGAAATCCCATGCAAGGAAGAGGCTGTTGAGGCATGTCCTCAATCTTGATTTTCTCGCCAGGAATGTGGCCATTTTCGACAGCATTATTGAATTGGCTTAGCTTGTGCTCGATCGTGTCAATGTAGGAACGCTTTGTGAGGTCGATTGCCCAATTCATTTGAACCAAGTCGTTGCTAAAAGGCAAGACTCGAGTCATCGTCTCGTCGTCAGGATCGGCCTGTTCTTCGCCACCATTGCTTGTTGCGCACAAACCAGGAACGGCAATGCCGGAATTGTCGTTGAATTTTTCCTGGTGTCCCTTGAGCCCATCCACTTTGGAACATGTAATAGAAGACTCAATCACCATGTTGATGTGATCAAGAGCTGCGGTCATACTAAGCATGACTCCATATCCATTGGAACGCTGAATAGGGGAGCACTTGATAACACGAGAAGATGTGTGAGGCTGAGCACCTGGTATGCGTCCGCGATCGACAAGAACGTCCAGATTTCGATGGATTTTGATTTCGGTGTGGTGGAATCCGCCTCCTTGCACTCGACAGTTTATTGGATACTCTGAAACGTTTGCTTGAACTTGCATCGCTCCAATCCTGACGTCACGCATTTTGATGAACGACGACTCTTTGGTTGGAATGTTGCCTCGGTCGTCTACGAATGCCTTTGAAGCTGCCATGTCGTTTGTGTAACGTGGCATTTCGGCACACCAACGAGCAGCTTCGCTTGTTTCAAGCAGCATCAAAGTGTCGTTGATGCCGGCGTCGTGATACCCAAACAAGTTTACAGGAGTTACGCCGTTGACTGCCCGCTTCATATCTGAAACAAGGGGATGGAATTTGACAAAGTCGTGTTCCTGTTCCTTGACGACGAGCCATGCGTGATCATACATTTGAGCTCCTCCTCTCGTGTCCTGCTTCTTGTACTTGAGCATTCCTGGTAGTGGAACTTCTTCCGCTTGAACTTGCATTCCGCCGGCCCACCTTAAAAGGTGATTATTCTTGTAGTGAATAGAGAGTGTCTGATACGTTGGCATCAACGCGTTCGCATACTCGAGCTGCTTCTCGGTGGTGCAGCCAGATACGACCTCTTTGATCGTTTCAAGTGCTGACTTGTTGATAATGTTGGTCTTTGACGCCATGTTTCTCCATTCCATTCGGAGTCGACGGTTTTTGCTCATGTGCTCTCCCAATTCATGAAGCTCCGTCGTCTTTGCCCCCTTGGCGCCCATGTAAGGGACGAGGACCTGAGCATCAACTTCATCTTCCGTGATAATCTCGTCGATGGTGCGAGACGGCATGCGGCGGAAGACGTCCATGATTCCCATGTTTGCCATGTGGCAGATGCTGGTCATCACGTTGATTCCGTTTGGCGATGTCGAAATTGAATATGTAAGAGACTTTACCCAGCAGTCTCGAATCACGGCCCGGCTTGGCACAGAAGCTGTACGCAGCACGTCCCACAAGTCTCCAATGTCAAACTTCTTTGCAACCGCCGTTCCGTCAATCGGGCGCCCGGCTTCGTATTGAAGAGCAGTCTGCTTATACATAAAGACGCGAGCAACCGCCTCCATGATGGCCTGAGTGCGGCACAGCTCGGCACGGCGCTGCGTGCGCCGAGGCTCTGGACGAGGCATTCCATACTCTTCAGCAAGCATGGTGTCTCCCTGCTCCCAAATCTTGTAAGCCAAACTCAAGTCCGTTTGAAGCCACGCGCATTTGCGCATGGCAAGCTTGCAAAAAGCAACGAGGCATGTGAACAGCCTGAAATCGCGAATGCGTTGCATAATGTGCGGCGACTGAAGGTTCTTCTCGAATGAAGAATTGGTGGACGCCTTGTTCGTCTCGGTGCGCGCAAAGAGAGAGATCGATCGGTTCACCATGGCCATCTTGCCAGCAGTTGGCTCCCTCTCTCCAGGAGTAAAGCAAGGGCCGTGGTTGGTACAAATTGTGTACGCAACACTGTGATCAGTGACAATCTCGCAGGTAATATAGGAATCCGTGCCGTCGTTCTTTTGGGCGCGGCATGTGCGCTCAATCGAGTATTCGCCATTGGTTAGAATCTGTTTCCAAAACTCGATGCGCTCGTCAACCTCGTGCGGGGTCAGGTCCTTGGTCATCTCGTCAAAGATGATCATGGTGCCGTTATTGGGCGACATGTTGCC
>Ga0209603_1001101_pt1 | contig 29059 bp, 29 predicted proteins | sample COGITO_mtgs_1206_FD_184812 | JGI IMG/M metagenome (GOLD analysis project Ga0209603, IMG submission 184812) | Pelagic marine microbial communities from North Sea - COGITO_mtgs_120607 (SPAdes) (version 2) | ecosystem: Environmental > Aquatic > Marine > Epipelagic ... | reverse complement strand
TAGCTCTGGAGGGAGCTAGAATCTGTCTGATTTCAAAATTTGCAAATATCGTGCTTTGCGAAAATCATCTATAATCGGGGTTCGCAGTTCTTCAGTAGGGTCAGAATTGTAACGATGTAATTCGGAGATGATTGCCGCAATGACAAAGACGAAGAACCACAAGCCAACGATTACCGCCCGCATTGCTGGCGGGCTTGGCTTGACGATGCTGAAGACAAGCTTGTTTTCGCGCCGCAATTAACCAATGATGTATTTGGTAAATATGCCAGCTGGGGTTTTGATGGCCTACGGCCTGAAGCTTGTACTTCCGCGACATAATAAGGCTGTTTTGCGATGAAAATTTTTATACCGACCCAGACGTTTCCTCCCCAAGTCGGCGGTATGGAAAATGTTATGGCTGCTCTAGCGCAAAAACTGAGTGCAGCGGGCAACTCTGTCACGGTTTTACCGAAGGAACGTCCGGTAGGCTCATTTCCTTATCATATCGTTCAGAAAAGATTGCCAAAGATACTGCGCAGCAGCTTTAAGAAAGCCTATTTGAGTAAACATGCCAAAACAGAAGATTTGATTATTTGCGATAGCTGGAAATCAGTGGCCGCCGTACCAAAAGATTCAGGCCGTTTACTGATTTTGGCGCATGGTCAAGAGTATCTCAAGTCGGGCCGACGCGCAGAGCGGGTTCAAGAGGCTCTAAATCGTGCTACAGACATTATTGCCAGCTCAAATTTCACGCTCAATCTCATCAAACAAAACTGGGATCTAGAAAAGCTCCGTACTTGCGTCATTCCGCCGACCTACATGCTGGCAGACAGTCACAAAACGATTGAAAGACCTAAGAGCGATATTTTGCAGCTGGTCTCTATTTGTCGTCTGGATGACAGGAAAGGGCTGGTCCAGACAATGCACGCGCTGGCCAATATAAGCGCGCAAGTGCCATCCTGGCATTGGAAAATCGGCGGATCCGGTCCACAAAAGCAGAACCTAATTGATTTAGCCGCCGAGCTAGGGTTGAATGAGCGAGTTAGCATTTTGGGCCGCGTTGATGAAGCTGATAAAGAGAATATATTAGGTGCGTCCGACCTTTTCGTCATGCCATCCTATCAAGCAGGCAAAAGTATTGAAGGCTTCGGCATAAGCTATGCCGAAGCGGCTCGTTTTGGCTTAGCGTGTATTGCTGGTGACAAGGGTGGAGCGTGTGAGGCAGTGATTGACGGAGAGACCGGTTGGTGTGTTGACACGCTGGCATCTGACGCACTTGAGACTTGTTTGTATCACGCAATGACCGATGCAAAAGAAAGAGAACGGCGCGGCGTTGCAGCACAAAGCGACTTCAACATTCGATTAAACGGCAGCACCAGCTTCGCAGCTTTTTGTGCGCATATTGGGTTATAGCCATCATGAACAGCCAGAAATTACAGATAGTGCATTGCGCAACATTTAGCGCCAATAAATTCGGTATGGATTACTATTCGGGGAACAATAAAATCAGCAACGGGCTTATTCGCAATGGCCATATGGTGCATGACTTTTCCTATCGTGACGTTGCACGCCATCAGGCCCCATTGCGTATTAAGCAATTCGGTATTGACAAAATGAACCGTCGGCTGATTGAGACAGTGCAGGCGATTGAGCCGGAATTATTACTGCTCGGCCATTCTGAATTGGTGCACAATGAGACGCTGAAAAAGCTACGCCGCCTTAGGCCTAATATGAAAATAGCCATGTGGTGGATAGACTGGCTGGACAGCTTTTTGGTCAATCGCAACTTCTTTATTGAGCGAATAGATCTAGTTGATGACTTCTTTCTAACCACTGATCCGAAGGCGTTGAAAGATTTTCTACCGCTGGAGAAGCCACTGGAAAGAATTCACTTCATGCCGAATATTTGCGATGCCAGCATCGATACCGGCCGCGCCTTCGACATCGAAAAGCCGCGCCACGATTTACTGTTCATCGGCCGAAAAACGGGATTACGCAGCGATTTGATTGATTTTCTGCGAACCCAAATGACCGACACAAATCTTGGGATTTATGGCCAAGATAAAAAAAGCCTGGTGCAGGGGCAGGCCTATATCGACCTGTTGTCCAATTGCAAAATGGCGATAAATTTCAGCCGTAACAATGACATCCCGCTTTATTCATCCGATCGCCAAGTGCATTTGGCGGCAAATGGCTGTCTCACATTCACGCCTGAAACGCCGGATATGAAGAGCCTTTTTAGTGAGGACGAAATGGTATATTTCGCTAATTTCGAAGAATTGAAAGAGAAGATTCTTTACTATCAGGCGCACCCTGATGAGGGACGGCGCATTGCCGAAGCCGGACACGCGCGGGCGCATCGCGATTATGGCTGCCAAAAAATTGTGAAAAACATTATAGAAACGCTAAGTAATTAATCGCCGAGTTTTCTTGCCAAATCGGCGTGGATGTACCAGTCATCATATTCGGAAATATCTTTTCCAAATTGGACGAATTTGTTCGACGAGAGTAAGTCATTTAGTCCATCTCTGGTCGAACCGAAATTATGTTCGACGGTAATTACGCCAATAGTTCGCCTGTCAAAATCAAAGGACGACAAAATTTCGAGCTCGGACCCCTCAGTGTCAACACTCAGGTAATCTATGTAATCTGGAGCGTTATATTTATTGAGCAGGTCATTCAACGATATGGTCTGCACTTCATAGGAAACAGGTTTTTTTCTTCGGCTTTTCTTCAGATGGTCATTCTCAACAAAATCGGCGAGCGATGAGAGAGAACCGTCACGGGGTTCAGTAAACATCAATGTTTCTCCAGATGCTCGCCATACGCAATCCGTCTCAATATGACAGCTGCGATTCTGCTTAAGGCTGTTGTGAAAACCTCGCGCGGGCTCTGCTAAAATGCCTCGCCATCCAAACTGCTTTTCAAGCAGATTGCTATTTGAATTTAACACGCCGTCAGTCGCCCCAAACTCAACAAAAAACCCATCGTGGCTGAAATTCGCCATAGCAAGAGCTAAAATGTCTTGGCGGATTTGGGACTTAGAATTCGGGATGGCTTTTAAGGCTGATACAATAGTGCTTTCCGGCAGCGATTGCAAAAAAGCAAGATCGTGAGGATATTGTCTCTCTAGGGCCTTCAGACGCTTATATCGCTCTGAACGCATTATATTAAATCGAGTGAATTTTATCATTAATCACAATCCATGAAAACTTTATCCTCACGGACATCTAGCACGCGTCATATTCAGTATAAAAGTATTATTTGACATCAGTTTCCCCACCTGAGCAATCAAAGGGTGAAGAAATAGATAACTATTTTTTGGGTCGATCAAGATTTAGATTTTTCCTCGTGTTCCGTTGCATCTTTTTTCTCGACATACTCAAACAAACCGAGCTGGCGATAACAAAACAAATCATGAAGTGCTTGTCGTGATAGAAGTCAAACCCGAACATGCCTACGCCCATTAAATAGGTCATAGCTGACAGCCCAATGGCATTTCGGTGCTTCAAGGCCGGCCAACAAATGGTCAACAATAAAAAGCAGTATGCAAGTAAACCTAGCGCGCCAAGCGCCACTAATACACTCAAGAAAATATTGTGCTCGGAATAAATGAAGTGATTTTGCAAAAGGGCGGATTTCGTATCGAGCCCATAGCCAAAAATTGGCTTTTCTAAAAACAGGCTATAGCTGTTTGCCCAAACTTGATCGCGCAGAGAAGAGTAACCATTCAGCAATAGATCTAAACGCTTCTTGGGAATTGCAAATTGCGAGAATACGTAAAACGCGCCAAATGAAAGAAGTCCTAATGCCGATATTATAGTTTTATAATCTCGCCTGAGCCGACAGGCACTGAAGCAGCCTACCGCGCCAACCAACGCAACCCAGCCGCCACGATTACCACTGGCAATGACAGCTGACCCAGCGACTAAAATCAGCAAAATAGAGACCAGCACGCGAGGCGCTAAAGCTATTTTTCTATCGGCTGCCAAGTATAACCCAACTAAAACGCCCAACCCCGCGTAAAATCCGGTGACATTTGGATTACTAGAGAAACCCTGAAAGCGGCTAGCAAAAATACTGCCGTCCAACACTTCTGATGCAAAGGGCAGAAATTGAGCAAGAATTCCGACCGCGAAAGCAACCCAAATATAGCGCAATGTCAAAAACCCACTTTCAATTAAAAACATTAAAGTCACAAACAAAAGACCGTATCGAAAAATAAAAACAAACAGGGTGCGCCACGCCTGTCCGCCTTGATCGTTCAGAAAATTGCTGATCACCATAATCGTGACGATTGCCAGAAACGCTTTTTGAACATGGCGCGTCGTATCAAAAACTCGCCTCAGGGGGGCGATGCCGGTTCGATGCAAGGTCAACGCGGCGGTCGTAAAAAACAATATTCCAGCAAAATGAAACAGCGCCTTATCGAAAGGCAGCGCTATTATCATCAACAAAAACACACCTGAATTGGCGGCTTTAAGGTTTTGCGCTTCTGGGATTTTACTTTTTTCTTCTAAGTACATATTTTTCAATATATAATTTTTCTGCAGAATTTAGAAAGAATTTTTTGGTGAACCGTCATGAAAATTATCAAAAGACTATCTGATAGCTAGCTAGCTGTCACAGCCCGCCAAATCGAGGCCGAAACAAAACTGCGTGCCAATCGAAGAGCCGCAGCGACCGCCATACTGGCGGTTTTAAAGAAACACAACCTCTCGGTCGGCGACCTTTCGGATTTGGGACTTAAAACCGGTAGCAAGGGTAAGCGGACAAAATCGTCGCCTACCAAAAAAAGAGGGCGCCCGGCCAAAGCACCCAAGGCGAAAAGCATAAGCACGAAAGCAAAGAAGACAAAATCGACCGATAAAAGAGTAAAAGTGGCTATGAAATATAAAAACCCGACGGGTAGCGATAAATGGGCCGGCCGGGGGCGTTCACCAAAATGGGTGGCCGAAATTTTGACCAAGCAGAAAATAACCTTGGCCCAATTCAAGGCCGATAAGCGCTATAAAATTTGATTATCAGACTTTAGATGAACGTTCAGACTTCCCTATTACGGCAAGGTCTAGTCGTCTTCTGTTTCACTCTCGGATTTCTTTTCAATGCCGGCAAGCACTGCGAGAATTGCTCGGTCTTCTTCCATGATGCGGTCTACTTGCGCGCGCAGATATGTGTCACCATGATCCAACGTCTCGAAGAGGGAGTGATATCGTTCCTTCGCTGTCTAATATGCCTTCCACACAATCTTGCGCATCTGCCTAGCCTCTCTTAATTTACCCCCCCCCTACTCTATTGGCTTCGTTATGTAAAAAAAGCGTCTCTATAACCTATAGTCGTCATTCTGCGCCTCGGGAATGCTATTTTTTCTGACAAATTCATAAAATAGTATATCGTTATTTCATTAACTGAGACAACGGAATTAGAAGAGCATCCTTATGAAGAATATTAAGAAACTATCTGACAGCGAATTTGCGTCGACTGCCCGTCAAATAGAAGCTGAAGCGAAACTTCGTGCCAACCGCAAAGCGGCCACGAAAGCCATTTTGACGGTTTTGAAAAAGCACAAGCTCTCTGTTGCCGACCTCTCGGAATTAGGCCTGAAAGCCGACCCCAAAACCAAGCGCGCCACGAAAGCTCCCGCCAAACGGGGTCGCCTCGCGAAGGCCAGCAAAGCAAACCCCTTAGCCAATAAAGCTAAAGGCACCGACAAAGGAACCAAAGTAGCGATGAAATATAAAAACCCGACAAGCTCCGAACAATCGACCGGCCGTGGGCGCGCGCCAAAATGGGTGGCGGAAATTTTGACCAAGCGGAAAATCACCATAGCGCAGTTCAAAAACGATGGACGCTATAAAATCTGATTATCAGAAATCGTTTGGCGTTTTCGTTAGACAAAGTTTTAAAATCGACAAGTGACGAGACGTAAGATGGCCATCTATCAAATTTTTTCTAGAACTAGAATCTTTCGAAATTTTCTTTTTCGTCTTATGCGCAAAGAGAAGTTACCGATCGTTTCTCGTAAGCTTGATGACCATATTATTTGCTTCAGCCCGTCTGGCGTAATTGGCCGCCATCTGATGACAAAGGGCCACTGGCATAGAGATCACGTCGACAGAATAATCAACCTCCTCAAACAACACGATATTGAAATAGCCGGCAAAATAGCTTGCGACATCGGAGCAAATATTGGAACGCAAACCATTTATCTTCATAAGGCAGAGGTTTTTAGTAAAATTCTTGCCATAGAGCCAGATCCCAATAATTTCAAACTTCTCTCATTTAATATTGAAATCAATAACTTGGGCACACGTACAAGTCTTATAAATGCGGCTATTAGCCGTAACCCGGGCATCATGCCTCTCTATTTGAACCCTGGCTTTACAGATGGAGGCCACTCGCTTCTAAAAAGAGAGGGGCTCTCCGAACAAGTTGACGTCCGCGTTATTAGAATGACGACCGCATTTAAAGAGGCCGAAATCAACCCACAGGATATAGGGTTTTGCTGGATAGACACTGAGGGCTTTGATCTTGAATGCGTTTCCCAGATACTAGAAATTGCGGGCAATAAGGTGCCTGTCTTCACCGAGGTTTCGGAAAAATTTAAGGGGAGGGAAGAAGCGGTGGCCTATATCAACTATCTCAATGAACATTATCAATATGCATATACATTTGAAAATAATGGCACGATTATTTTCTCTAAAAACAATAATGCTGAAATGATAGGGCCGTCTGCCGACATACTTGCTTTCAACATTCAAATTTGACGTAACACCCCCAACCACGATTAACCAAAATTGGGGTTTACGTAATCACAATTATCAGACTTTAGATAAACGTTGAGGCTTCACCACAACCAATTAGGTTAGTCGTCTTCCGCTTCACTCTCAGATTTCGTCTCTATATCGGCAAGCGCTGCCAGAATTGCGCGGTCTTCTTCCATGATGCGGTCTACTTGCGCGCGCAGATATGCGTCGCCATCATCCAACTTCTCGAAGAGGGAGTGATGTCGTGACTTCGCTGTCTCATATGCCTTCCAAACGATCCTGCGCATCTGCCTAGCCTTTATCTATTTACCATCTCTACAATATTGGCTTCGTTTTGTAAAAAATGCGTCGCTATACCTTATAGTCATCATTCTGTGCCCTCAGTGCCTTCAATAGCTGATTGAGGCTGCGTTTGTGGTAACGGTCAAAGTGCTTGCCGCTGATGATTTTCTGCCAGAAGGCGTCGCCCCTGAGGCCGCCGGGCGGGAGTTTGCCGATATGGCGACCGCCGCCGGTTTTGAGGCTGACATAGTGGAGCGCGGCCATGTCGATGTCGCGCTGATTGTCGAGGGGAAGTGGCATCAGCGAGTTGGGGATCCTCGGGTCCTTCAGCGCAATTCCCGACGCCAAGCACATCATGCGGTGGTGCAGCTCATCCTCCGCCCGCTCGACGCGGTCATAGTCCAAAAGGCAGAGCGCCACGCGGAAGGCGTGCGTCGGCTGGTATCCGGCATCCGTGAGCACATTCTGGAGGCGGTCGAGGGCGTCGCCGACCTGCTTCACGTCAATGGGCTGGCTGAGGCCGTGGCTCAGGGCGTTTTTACTCGCGCGTCGCTTGCCGGCGCCCGACTTGGGTCCGGTCGACTTCAGCGCGTTTTGCCTATTCGCCTGCCGGCGCGCGCGGCTCATCCGGCAATCCCTCATTGTTTTGGGGCGCGTGGTCAATCGTCAGACGCTCCTCGGCGAGCTCGCGCTCGAGGAGCCGCGTCTGAGCCTCGAGCCGGCGGCGCATGGCCGGCGTCAGGCTGGCCGCGGCGTGCATTTTCTGCAATTTGCCGATGCGCTCGTGGCAGCTGTCGATCTGACGCTCAAAGTCAGGGATGCCATATCCGCCGGACTTGAAGACGTCCTGCTGGAGCTCGAACCAGTCCCAGTCCTCTTCGGAGCAAAACTTTGAAATTGCCTTGCTCTCGTCGGGCGATTTGCCGGCCTTCATGTCGAAGATCGCTGGGCCCAGCGTTTTAGGCTTCATTTCATCTTCCTCATAGCACTCGGCGACATAGTCGTGCATGTGATCGTAGAAGGCGCGGCGGCGTTTGATTTGGAAATATTCGATCAACTTGAATTGGCGGAAGATCTCGTTTGAGAAAAAGACCTCCACGGGGCTCAAATTGCTGGCATCGCCAATGAAGGCGGCGAGCGTCTTTTCATATTGGGTCTGGGATAGGTGCGGCGGCGGGGCGATATCGCCCAGAATGTCGCGAATGGGGTTTGGGAGGGTCGTCATGTCGGGGTCCTTTGCTGTTAGACATACTACATATAGTAATAAGAACACTTAAATTACAATATGTAGATTTGGATTTATCCCCGTAAATTGAGCGTGACCCCAGGGTTTTTGAGCGGGTCGCCGGTAAATTCAATGCCGGCGGCTTCCAGAGTTGTCTTAAGTGTCATCAAAACCTTCGAATTAGAGGCAGGAATACCTGACTGCTGCTCATAACGCTTCACTGTAGCGGCTCCTACCCCAGCCCTTTGGGCGAGTTCAGTCGCACTCCATCCAAGCATGTACCTACCGGCCTTGATTTGCTCTGAAGATATCATTATGGTATCACTTTATATACTTTAAGAATCTATTCTACTTACGAGGATATCATGATTGACGAATTATTTGCAAAGTTTGAGGGCGCCTTCGCCGAAAATACTATCAGGGGGTATCGGCATGATTTCGATCAATTCGCCAAGTGGTGCTCAAATGAGGGCATTCACCCCCTTCCCGCGCCTGCAATCAGCATCGCCGCCCACATTGACGCCCTATCCGAGACCCACAAGGCGGCCTCGATACGACGGCGGATAAATGCGCTGAGCACGATTTATCGGCTGGGCCGCATGGAGGACACGACCAAGGACCCGGACGTGACGCTTGCCATGAAACGCATGCACAGGAAGCTGGGCCGCGCGCAAAGACAGGCCAAGCCGCTTACAAAACTCTATTTGGACAAGATGATTGAGGCCCAAGATGACAGCCCCCGCGGTCTCAGAAACAAGATCTTACTGCATATGGGCTATGAGAGTATGCGCCGACGCGCAGAACTCGTCGGATTTGAATTCGAAGACGTGACTTGCTTGCTCAATGGCAAGCCGGCTTTGCGACTTAAGTTTTCCAAGGCCGACCAATATGGTGAGGGCAGACTTATTGGGATTTCCAAGGACTTGGAGGAACTCATTGCAACTTGGAGAGACATCGTCGGGCCGAACGGCAAGATACTGCGCTCCGTCGACAGGCATGGAAACATTGGCGAGAAGCTCGAGCCGTCAGCCGTCAGCTATATCCTGCGGCAGGTTCAGGCAAATATCACCCTCCCCGAAAACAAGAAACCCCGCCAGTGGACGGGGCATTCGTTTCGGGTGGGCGCGGCAGTCGACCTAGTCGAGAGCGGCTACACGATTGAGCAGGTTATGCGAAAGGGTGATTGGAAAAGTGTGCAGGCCGGGTTGCGATATGTGATGGCGGAGTGATTATTCTGTATAGAAAATTTGGCGATCGGGATCGGGATTAATGAATTCTGCTTCAAGTGTCCTGTCTAATCCTTCCTGAAGGGTAAATGGCGCAACAAATCCGTCCAATTCACCCTTCGCAGAAGAAAACTCCGACGACGCACAAAACTTTTTGACGCGAATTGAGCTGATCGGCAATTTAACACCCAATTTAGCGAGAACATCTGCCGCATACCCAGCCATTAAACCAATAACCTTGGGAATTCGGATGCCAACGGAGGATTTTCCTCGCAACTTGCCGCGAACGAGGCTGACCAACTCATTCATCGAAAAATCAGGCGTGTCGACATAATTATAGACAGCATATTTTTCGTCCGACGCGATGCACTTGACTAAAAATGCAGCAAGGTTTTCGACATAGGCCATAGACTTTTTGTTTTTGCCGCTGCCAATCATTGCGAAGGCACCGGAATTAATCTGATTCAGCAGATTATAGACATTGCCTCTGTTACCCTCACCAAACACAACCGTAGGCCGAACAATAATCAAACTACGATTTTCGGGGTCTTTCTCACGCCACACCCTATAGACGTCTTCTGCCAGTGCCTTGGTGCGTCCATATTCATTAAACGGATTTATCGCCCCGTCTTCTCGCGTCCCTGAGGGCGCAAAGCCATAGACCGCAACCGAACTTGTAAAGACAATTTTATTGATGCCCTTTTCCTCGCAGGCCTTACAAAGTACGCGTGCGCCTTCAACATTTGTCGAATAATATTCTTCCGGGTCAATAATGTCGTCGCGGTGAACTGCGGCAAGGTTGACGACAATATCGCCGGTAAACTTCGATTTTAAATCAACCCCCGAACGTACATCCAAAATGTCGCTCTTGTCGGAATAACTTGCCGATTTATTCAAATCACCAATTCCAAAATTAACTTGCTGTTTAGCTAGCGAATTTGAAAGGGCTGTTCCGACAAATCCACTGCCACCTATTATTGAAATAAAAACTGACATGCCTTTGGCTAGAGTAGCTTGGTAACGGCCAAGTTATACATTCGGGGACTTAGGGTTTTCATAGCCTTAAAACCTATGGCTGAGAAAGTACAAAAAATGGCAGAAGCAACATTTAAGCCAGCATATTGACGAAGACATCGATAGAAATATTCGATTCCGGAGATCTTATTAGCCGATAGGCCGTATTTATTCACTCGGTAGCGGGCGACCACCTCTGGATAACAATGCGCATGAACGTCTCGGTGATCACCTAAGATACGAAGCCACAAAGCAAAATCATTTCGCTTTTTAATATAAGGCTGCAGGGTTTTTCCGAGCATACGAGAATCATAAATCACCGTTAGGCAGGGGATAAAATTGCAAAACAGTAATCTATTGAAGGAAACTGAATCCGGAGCCTTCGTTATCGAAATTTCATCGCCCGCCTCATTTATATTTTGACAATAGCCAAATACAAATGGCTCCCCTGTTTCTATCATAAACTCAAGCTGACGTTCCAATTTAAAAGGCAACCACTCATCGTCCGCATCAAGAAAAGAAATATACTGACCGGTGGCCTCATCTATACAACTATTGCGAGCGCCCGCCGCCCCCCTTTCAAATTTTTGGCTAACCATACGTATACGAGCGTCTCGTTTGGCAAAATTAGCTAGAATTTCACTGGTAGCATCATCGGAGCCATCGTCACAGACCAAAAGCTCCCAGTTATTATAGGTTTGCCGCAAAACAGACTCGATCGCCCTATCAACAAAGGCCTCAACATTGAAACACGGCATGATTATCGAAACTACCGCCACCTGCTCATTTTTTTTATGTTTGATCATGAAATGTTCGCTAATGCCGCAAAGGCTCCCCCCATAAACGATGGAGCACCATAAATTAAAATCAAGAATATTCGACCGAAGACTTTTGGTTTTAGATGATTATCAAATTCCAAAGCCGCAAATGGTAATAACACGAAGACGGAAAATAAAAATATACGCTCAACCTGAGCGCTTCCCAAGAACAGCAATGCGGCCAACCCATTGATCAACCCAAAGAACGCTAAACCAACATAGTCAGACTTCACCGGTATACGAAACCCTTTAATCCAAGTGAATAAGAAAAGCAGAGCAAGCAAAAATAAAATATATAAGATTTCAGTATTGGAACCCGTTGCCGCACGGCTTTTGAAATCACGAAAAATATATAGTGCAACTGGTGCAATGAATAACCAAAGAGGGTACCCAAGTGACATAAGCCGACCGCCAATATGTGTGCGGGTCATAAAAATTAAAGGCGCATACAAAACAGCCATATTATGGCTCAGCGCGGACATCGCGGTAATAAGCAAAGCTCTTATTGAGTTGTGAGAAGTCAATGCATATAGAAAAAGAACGGCTGCAAGATGTTGCCTAAAGACATTCTGACTGCCTAGCACAAATGGAAAGGAAGCAATAACGAGGAAAAAAACGTATTTCGGACATTTAAGCTTTGTCAATGTTTTGTAAACTACAAGCCCGATTAAAAGATCAGCGACTATCCAAGTGATATAAACATCTTGAAAGATTTCATAGATGAACCGTAACCCTGCCCACGCAATCGGTTCTGTATATAGGTAGTTCTGCCAAAACGAGGTTGCCAGCCAATCAGAATATACCCCGATATCGTTGCTGAAGTTTTGCCGAACGATAAAAGAGGATACAAAAACAGCGAGAAGATAAAGGCCGAAAAAGCCGTTTCCTTGCCTTTGTTTGTGGTCAATAGAAAGCAGGCAAGCCCCGAGAAGGAGGCTGGTATTGAGAACAAATTCCATTTAACCAATCAAAAAACGGTTATGCCAAATTTTTAGGGCAGGTTTTTATGAAGTCAACGTTTGGCAAGCAGTGCTACTTGAACCAATGCGCGAAGAACAAGTGATAAAATAGCGGTGGCCCAAGAGTATTTTGGGAACGATAAAAGGACAAATTTTACTCGATACTTCACATTATACGAGCTTTTCAATGAAAGTAATAAATTCACTCGCTGTCTCCAAGTGAGGATTTTTGCCTCCTGTAATCCGGAATTATTTCTTGCCACCTCCGCCCGAGCCACATGACAAATTCTCGGCACGAAGCCGCTCTTTTTCAATCTTAATGACCATTCATGATCTGCAGCATAATGCGGCAGCGACAGAGCATCCGGCACGCCTGCCAACTTCAACGCTGCAACAGTGGTTAATAAACCACGAGTGGAACAGCAATCAACACGCGTGCTTCCGCTTGCTGCTATTTGACTGATATCATTGTTACGAAAAGGATGTTCCATGACTGCAAAAATATAAGAAATAATTCTAAAGCCGCTGCTCATGGCTCGTCCCGTCTCATCAAGGAAAACTGGAGACACCTGGAAACGCTCCCCCTTTGGAGCCACTTTAAAACAGTTTTTGATAATGTCATTAATAGGGCAAACATCTATATTAGTGACGTATAGAAGATCTTGACCACCATGCTCAATCTGCACGTAATCAAGCCCTCGATTAATCGTTCCCGTCCAAAATTCAGATGGATGACCAACTATCTCAATGACCTTAAAATCGACATTTTCGCTAATTGCATAGGCCGCTATCAACTTGGATGATTGGTCACCTGGGTTAGCATTTACAATAATCAGCTCATCGCCTGGCAACAGGAAAGGTTGCCACGCTAAGAGGAAGCGCTCAACGTGATCGGGCTCTTGGTAAGTCGGCGCAACAATATGTACGTTAGGTCTCGCCATTTTTGTGCTTCACTAGTTTTAGTGAGGGCCCTTAAACATAATCATGTCAAATTGTAGCGTCTCACCGGAAACCTTATCCGTAAAACCGTTTTGAATGCCCCATAAGGAAAAACCCAGCTGCGAAAGTCTTTCATAGATTTCATCAAATAAATGTTGCCCTGAATAGAGCTCGACGATTGAAGCTTCAATTTGAATACCGATAACGTTTTCTAAAAGCTCCGGCGCACCGTCCAAAACTGACCATTCAAACCCTTGAGTGTCAATTTTGAGAAAAACTCTCTCGTCACCCTCCAGAAAATCAAGAAGGAGATCGTCAAGCCGAGTAATTGCTATCTCCTCGCTACCTATTGGAGCAGATTTTTTCGCTGCCTTGATATGCCGAGCGGCCATTTGCAGAATTGATGAAGACACTGAATTACCTGATATGAAAATTTCACTATTTCCATTACTTGCACCTGCCGCACATCTTGGGGCGACTTGCCATTTTGGATCGTTCCGAGCATGTCTCACCAGTTTCTGATGAGCGTCGCTGAGCGGCTCAATGCTTATAATTTTGCCTTGATATCCAAACTGGCGCAAAGCGGTTGCGTACTGACCTTTGTTTGCGCCAACATCAATCACGAAGTCGATCTCGTATTCACTTAGACCCTTAGAAACTTGAAAATCCAAACAATTGGAGGGCGATAAACGATCGACATAAATACCAATTCGAAATAAAAGAGATCTCACTCTAAGAAATACAAATAATAAGATGGTTTTCATAGATTATTTATCACTACTTTTTTTGCGATTTTTTGACGTTCAAGATAATAATCGTGAGCTTGCCGTTGAAGCAAACTCCCAGAATAATTTCTCGATTGCACTTCCTTTAATTGGCTTACAATATCGCCCGCGTCATAAGGATCACACATTCGTCCGAAACCCTTGACTTGTTCCTGCAAGTCCGATTCCTTGCTTGCAATTACCGGGCACCCTATGCCAAATGCCTCCCAAATTGACAGACTGTAAGATTCGAACCCAATTGTTGGCATTACAAGAGCAGCAGATCCGCGCATTAAGTCGAATTTCCTATTTTCATCTACGAAACCCTCATGATGGACGAGATGGCCAACATTTTCCTCTAGACATGCATTAAAAAAATCTTTTGCCGTCTCATTCTCGCTTCCGCTGCCAGATAGCACTAGACAAAACTCACCTTTTAAGCGCTTCAAGACATCGACAAAAACCATATGGTTTTTTGTCTCTACAAATGTATTGGGATAAAAAATATAGGATAAACCTTTGTACTGGCTTGCTTTCCAAGATAGCGGCACGTCAATTTTAGGAATAGCAGAAGTTTCGATGATTTTTACTTCTTGGTTTAACGTCCGCAGATCAGCGACCACCTGTTTTGAGGGAGCCAAAACTGAATCTGAAGAGGCTAAAATAGCTTTTAGCTTAATTATTCCCCAAAAACGCTCTGACCAGCTGGCTTTGTAGTGCAAACACCTAGTGTCATGAATTGCGGATATAATGTTATTTTTCGAAGAAGCTCTTAACAACACAGGAAATTCAGAATTGGCACCCCAACTCGTATAAAGAAAATGGGTATAATCAGGATATTTATTCATTAAAGTAGCTGCGTGATTATTCGGAGCTATAATCCTTGCTAGCATTGGGATTAAGAACGTTAAACCAAAAATAGTAGACAAAAATATTAATGCCTTAAAAAGACGATGTATTTTCCCAGATAATAGTTCAATCGGAACTAACTCAACCTTTGAAGAAAGTTCCAATTCTTGAAATCGATTACAGCTTTTATGATCATGAACAAAGGTTATCTCCTCCACCGAGCCTTCATTTTCCAACATTCCTAAAAGATCAAGGTTATATTGCGCAACACCAGTGGACATTGTTTCATCGTTGTTTGAATGCCCGTAGATTAGCAACTTGTGTGGTTTTCTCTGCATTCCAAGGTTTCAACTTTTAAACATTTTGCGTGGTTTTAGTTAAAAAGTCTTCTTTTCGAACCCACTCTTGGACTTCTTTATCACCATAATACGCTGTCCTATGGTATTTTCGGCCGAGCCTTTCCCCGACATGCAGGGCCCTAACAATTTCTGCGGCCTCCGTTCCTAAGTGTCGACTATAGAGTTTTTCAAGGATTGGGTGGCCAATCCTCCTAAACTTTGAACGCAGTGTCTCACCATATCTGAGCTCAGAGAATGACTTTGAAATTCCTTCGGAAAATCCACGATTATAAAAGTAATCTTTTGTCATTCGTCCTTTTGGCACTTTATGCCAAATCGAGGCTCCGGCGCTAAAACGGCACTTATATTTTTTTGCTCTACAATACCGGGCGATTTTCGTCTCTCCATCGCCTCGAAAACGCATCATGTCTTTTGGAAGAGCATCAGGATTAAAGCCACCAGCTTCTAAGACTAGGCTTTTTCTTACAGGAAAATTACATCCAAAAACAAAAGCAGGATCTATCGCTTCGGCTTTATCTAGGAACTCAATAATACTTAGAGGCCATAACATCCGATTTCCTGAAGTTAGGCGATTATGCCATAAATCAAAAATCCAATCCGGCGGTTCCGTCATGAATTTAGGCAGGACATCCCCAGCCACCATTTTTACATCAGGTTTCTCAAATGCCGCCACTATGCTTGACAACCAGAATTTGCCGACCTCGATATCATCGTCAATAAAAACCAAATTTTCAAAATTTGCATTCTTTAACCCAACGTGACGGCCGGTATGCAGCCCAGGTTCAACTGCAGAAAAACTCTTTATGCGAGAATTTTTCCTTTCGAAGCTTTTGATTACATCAGAGGTGTTATCTGTAGAACCGTTGTCTACGATTATAACTTCGTAATCCGCAGGGAGTTTTCCTTGCTTCAAAAACGACGTCATTGTCGCTCCAAGCATATCCGCTCGATTTCTAGTCGGTATAATGACGGATATCACTTCTTCGCCCCCTCTCAACGGTATCTGAGATGTAATCATATATCTTCCGACTTCGACGCTTCATTTCAACGACAGAGGCCCTCATCTCATCTTTTATTTCAATTCTATTCTTATAGACGCGCTCAATTTGGGGCCAGACATCGTCTATTACGGCACTTTCCATGTCATAAGGCATGAAAGTGTCTTTAATACCAACCAAGCTGGCCAGACCCTGCAATTTAGTCATTTGATAAAGCCCACTGGCAAAACCTATGAATGGGGTGTTTTGACTAGCGGCAAATACATTAAAATGGTATCGACCTCCGATCACCAAGGCGGCTTGCCTTACTAATGCAATGAGATCCTGGTCTTCGTACAGACCGTCTACTGAGAAGACTCTGTCTTTGCGTCGCATACAATTGATAACACGTTCATGGATTTCACGATCATCCGCATTATGAGAGAAATCAGTTCCTACGAAAACGATATTTATATCGAAAGAACTGACTAATCGGTCGGCAAGCACTGACATTAGAGAGATTTCGTTTTCTAGACTTCCGTCTCTTTTGTGGCCTTTAAACTGACGCAAAGATGCTTTCATATTTAGAATTACCAGTGGTTTGGCTTCCAATTCAACTGCGGAAAGGCTGGTCTCTTGTTCCAATATTTCCAAGGCTCGATTATCTGAGTTACCGGAGAGGGTGATTGCATCATCCGCCGAGTCAAAAATAATCGGTTTTTTCGTCACGCCTAGTTTTCTCAAACGAGTTTGAGAGGTATCCATATCTCTGAGCGTAATCACGTCTACTGTGTTTAAACAAAGTCTTGCATAAACCCGATCGGCGAGTCCATTAAATGGGCCAATGGTTTGACCAGTCAGAAACACGGGACGCCTCAAAATATAAGCAACCAAGTAAGTTGCGCCTTTCTTATACAACTCTTCGGGCATAATGCTGTTGAGATTCCCGCCACCCACATTAATAATTGCATCTGCCGAAATGATTTCATCGATAGCCGCTCTCGCAGTTGGCCATAATGCAAGCCTCAAACCAAATCGCTCGAGCGCAGCTCCCAGGAGAAGGAAAATTAAAAATGCTTTTGTCCCTGCGCGAACTTTCCAGGATGCGCTTCTCCCGCAGCTAATAAAATTAAAATCCTGTTGGCTTTTTTCATTATGGCGCGACTCAGTTGAGAAAGGGTCAACTGAGAACATATTAATTTCCGTTGTTTCCCCAAATCTGTCTCGTAGGTTAAGTCGGACTGCATGTGGCATGGCCTCGTCCCCGATGTCATCATGTCCATAACCACCGATTAGAATAAATTTTTTATTCTCCTTTTGAGGCCATTTTTTTGACTTTGATATTTTCAACATCGATAATACTTTTTTTAAGTTACCTTTTAATTCGCGCAATCTTCTCATTGGTAAGGCCCTAAAATAGTAATCAGCCGTAATCACCAAGTCCAAAGCCCCAAACGACATTTTACGACTGGTTAGAAGCACAAAAAGAGCAAAACGGATAGTTCTGATATCTGCTCTACCCTTCCCTACAAAAGCACGTGTGTAGTGTGGAATTTTTCTACCCAACATTTTCCAAACCGTTAGCCTCGAAGATACATCTAATTTTTTTGTAAGGCCTTGATCTCTTATCAACTGCTCTGTCGACATCTCGAGAGCATAAATCTTTCCTTTACTCCTCATATCGAGAATAACTTGATCGGCCTTTTTAGAGCGGGTAATTACCGTCGAGGCTCCCAACTGATCTTTATGCCCTCCCATCCAATTATCACCGCACGAAAAATCGGACCATTCGGAGATTTTATCGAAATACAACCACTCCCTTATCGGATAAAAAAATAAGGGAAATACATGCCCAGAGTAGATGCGGTCCAAATGAGGAACATAAACATTAGTCCCGTCCATTTTCGTAATCTTCATTCGCCCTGGGTTTCCCCCTCCCCTATATTCCAAGCTACTCACATCTCCCGCCGGAATACCCTTTTTATAGAGCAAGAACTCCGTAGCCTTTTGGCTGGGGGTATGGGCGGTAAACAAAGAAACCACAAAGGGTATTTTGTACTTCAATTCGGGGTGCAACTCTTGGGAAAGCCTCAAACCATGAACATGATGCGGCAAGCCAACAAAGACATATTTTTTAGAACACTCCGCTCCCTTCGGAAAAATCAGATCGCGGGTAATAGCGTTTAAGGCTACGGGACAGTATTTTGATTTATGTGACGGCTCTATTTCATCTACACTTTCGGCTATATAACCCTCAGCACGCAATGGCTCTTCTTGGTTCATTTTAACTAGAATAGCAGCATCAACCATTTCCGTTTCCAGTAAATTGGCAACTATTTCCGTTGCCATCCCTCCTGAGGTTGATAGTTCTCGCCGCCGATTATCAAGAGTATAGGACCTGTAAATGTTTTTATGTGGCCCGATTAAATCATGATTTTTTAAGTCGTCTTCCTGCCAAGGCCTATCATTTAAATCAAGTTCAAAACCCGAACAAACCTTCACACAATCACCACATTGGGTACAGTCAGGTTCGGAAACGGCTGGCAGAAGTATACCCTGCTTATCATCATACTCCATTGAGATTGCTTTTGTAGGGCATACAGCTTCACATGCCCCGCACCCATGACACAATGAGCTTTCAACAACAAAATTTATGTTCTCGCCCGTCGATATTCCGAACTGGTCAAGTGCATCTCTCCGATTTTTACTAATTTTGGACATCCAAAGCCTACACCATCTTCGAACTCAGTTTCTCAGTATCGGGAGGCCGGATTGCGTGATACAGATTTTTAAAAACCTTGATTTCCGCTAAAGACAATAAGGCCATGTATGAAGCAAATAAAAATATCAACACAAAATCTTTGTTAAAAGTTGAGACACTATCAAGGAAAGAGTTCGACCCAAGTAACATAAATAAAAGAAATAAAGCAAAAACCCTGCCGTTTTGACGGAAATATTCATAATACGGTAAGTTTAGTATCACTCGAGCAAAAGTAAGGTGGTTAAAAACCCCGATGACAGTAGATACAAGGCGAGCATAAAGAAAAATGATGAGACCGTGCTGAACCGAGAACATATAAAATATTACTCGTACTAACAAACTAATCGACATAATCTTCGTTTCAACATCTGGTCGCCCAAAAGCTCTATAAGCCTCTTGTTTCAAGCTTACGGTGAAGGCAATCGAACTGGAAAGAGCAATTAAAGCAATAATTTCAGATAAATCCGTCCATTCGTTGCCAAGCAAGGTAAGAACAAAAAAATCGGCAAAGTAAAATATAAAGAGGGTTGCGGTAAAAAGGCCGGACGCCATAATCCTCTCGCCCAAAAGAACTTTAGAGATAACACTACTTCTCTCCGTTTGTTTTCGAAATTCATCACTGAGATAGCTATAAATTACAGGTAAAATTGGGCCCGCCAGTACGGAGAAAATTGAGGCTATGGCCATTGTTCCGTATCGGTAGATACCCAAATCGTGGCCTGTTAGATACAATCCGACAAATAGTGAGTCCCCCCACAAGTAAAACCAAGCCAGAAGGGCTGATAAACTGACCCAAAAACCAAAACCCGCTAGTTCGCGGGCTATTCGTACAGAAAAAATAAATTGCGGACGCCATTTACTGGAGCGCCAAATTATAATCAGATTTGCTAATTCGCCAATAATTGTTGAAAAAATGACTGCCCAATAGCCCAAGCCGTATATAGCGAGCGGCACCGAGATAAAGGCGGGAACACCGAAAGAGATAAGTCGTATCCAAAATAGTTTCTCAAAATCCATTTCTCGTTGCATCTTCGCAACGTGAACAGCGCCTAACGATACTAAAAGTATATAAAAACACATTACCCGTAATACCGGCCCAACATCGGCATTTTGAAAAAGTGTGAGGGCTATATTGTTTGAGAATATCCAAATGAGACTGAGAATTATAATGGCGAACGAAATGTTGATCCAAAAAGCAGTGCTTGCGGCAGTAAACAGATTTTTCTTTCTTTGAATAATTGCCTTTGACATACCTGCTTCCCAGAATACTTGGGAAAACGCTATAACCATCATTGCGGCGGCCACAACCCCAAAATCTTCCGGAAGCAAGAATCTTCCGAGGACTAAAAAAGCAACCGGACGGATAAGCTTCGAAGCCACCTCAGTCAAAAAAGACCATTTGATTGCTGTTGATAATTTAGAAGACATTAAACAATAATATCACGATTACTAACCCTGACCTTTTATTCTTCCTAATCATGACCAAAAGCTCATCTAATACCTTCAACTAAAGTGGCGGTCGCAGCGACCCCCCAGGTTTCCTCTGAGAAAGGCGCACCGGTCAGCCATTCCTCGAAATTAATATGCCCAAAGCCGTGCTTACCCAAAACCTCGTGCACGAAATCACAGGAAAAATAACGCATCACATGCTTCTCGCAGAATGTCCGATAATCGCTTTTCTTTTCATCTGAGATGAAAATTTGATAATTTACATCAACAATATCTTTTTCAATATGCAATTGGGGCTCAGCAATTCGCACCAAATGACCGAGCTTACTTTCGCAGCGCTTTATTCTTAATTCCGGTTTTTCAAAAAGCACTGCCGGCTTGTGCCAAAAATCAAAAATTAGAATACCGTCTGGATTAAGATGCTCCTTAGCCGTCAGAATAAATTTCTCGAAATCACCATTCGTAGCTTGATAGCTGGCCACATGGAAGAGAGACAGAACAGCATCAAACTTTTTACCAGCCCTATAATCTCTGACATCAGCAACATTGAACTCTAGTCGTTCAACCAAATCAGTACCCAAGATCCGCTGCGTGGCTAGTTCCAGCATATCGGAGCTCAGATCAATTGCATGCAAACTATGTCCTCTTTCTGCCAATAATTTGGAATGAATTCCTGTCCCGCATCCTAATTCTAAAATTGATTTGGGATTTTGAGCACTTTCACTAAATATAATTTTCTCAATATAATCGACTTCGGCTTCATAGTTCTTATCGTGATACAGAAGATCGTAATAATTTGCATAATCTATAAAATTATTCATTGATCCAGCACCTCGATTAATTTCTCACACACAAACTCAATGTCATCGTCTTTCAAACCAAGGCCACTAGGCAGATAGAAGCCGTATTCGCTAAGCATTTCCGAATTCGTGCAATTATGATTTGAACCTAAGTGAGATTGTAAGACTGGTTGTTTATGTAGGGGGTAAAAAAACGGCCGCGCACCAATTTTATAATTTCCAAGAGAGGTCATCACCGACGCAGCGTGAACACCAAGCCCCGGGTCCAAGACGACGCTATAAACCCAATATATATTTTCGGCAAAGTCGGTCGCAGCCAAGGGCAGACTGATGCCCTCAACGGAAGAAAGTTTTGCATTATATGAACGACCAATCATTCTTTTCTTAGCGACAAAGCTTTCTATTTGCTCCAGTTGAGCTAATCCCAAAGCGGCTTGCAAATTCGTCATCCTAAAATTCCATCCCAACTCCTCATGAAAAAAGCGCTTTTCAGGTTTAAAACACAAATTTCTGAGCGAGCGGAGCCGATCGGCAAGGTGTTTGTCATCTGTGACAATCATGCCTCCTTCACCTGTGGTGATATGTTTGTTTGGGTAAAAACTAAAAGTACTAACATCACCGAAAGTTCCGCATCGTTTGCCTTTATATTCCTGCCCAATAACCTCGGCCGCATCTTCGATAATTTTGAGATTATGCTTTTTAGCCAAAGCTAAAATATCGTCCATATCACACGGTAACCCATAGATATGCACCACCATAATTGCACTGGTATTCTCGGTAATGGCAGCCTCGAAATGCGCGGCGCCAGAATTAAAGGTTGTGATGTCGCAATCAACCGGCACCGGCGTAAGGCCGTTTCTCACAATTGCTGAAGCGCATGAAATAATTGTGAAAGACGGCACGATTACTTCACTGTTTTTAGGCAACTCCAAAGCGCACACAGCCGCCTCCAATGCCGCTGTTCCGTTGGTGACTGAAACACCATGATCGCGGCCAATATATGAAGCAAACTCATTTTCAAAACGACTAACAAAGGGCCCCTCGGAAGAAATCCAGCCAGTGTCAATGCACTCCTCAAGGTATTTTTTTTCGTTCCCTCCAAGAAGAGGGGTATTTACGGGAATCATTTTTTACTCCTCAATACGGACATCAGCGCTTGAAATTGGCTCAAAGCGGGTCTTGTCGCCCTCGCCCGCATATGGCCCCTGTTTTACTTCGATTATTTCTGCTTCCTCGAGAATTTCAAAACCGTGCCCCCCAAATGCAAGAAGAACAACATCTCCTTTTCTCAATATTCGGCTGGTAAAATAATTCTGATTGTCATCATAAAAATCAACGCGCACCTCACCGCTTTTGATAAACAAAACTTCTTTTGTAAAGGAAACTTCTCTCTTGACGGGATTATGCACGTGAGGCGGAATAACGTACCCCTGAGGACGCTTCATATATCCCAATTGCTGTGAAAAATCAGATGGTGTGAAGAACTTAATTCCATCTTTCTCAAATTCTGAGCGCAAAATAATTGCCTGGAGTTCTCCCTCAAATAAGACATTCTCAATCATGAGTTAATCCTTCAAAAAAATTGGCAGGCCGCTCGCCCACCACAAAACCAAAACATGTTTGAAGCCTATTGGCGCCCATAAACATCATCCAGACGCACAATGTCATCTTCACCCAGATAATCGCCGACCTGCACTTCAATCAGCACGAGTTCAATCTCACCGATGTTCGTCAGCCGGTGTTTTTCACCAAGCGGAATGTAACGATATTCGCCGGGGCCGGTTTCAAATTCTTCATCACCAACTTGCACAATGGCCTTTCCTTGCGTCACCACCCAATGCTCGGCGCGCTTATGGTGATATTGCAGGCTAAGCTTTTGCCCCGGCGCAACAGTGATGCGTTTGACTTGATAACCGTCCTCTTCCTTCAGCGTCGCATAGGTGCCCCAGGGCCGGTGAACGGTGGCCGGCAATTCGGTCAATTCAGCATCGGCGCTCGCATTCAGCGACTCAACCACCAACTTTACCTCTTGCGATTTAGCGCGGTCAGCGACCAGCAGCGCGTCCGGAGTATCAATGATGACTAAATTCTCAACACCGATAGCAGCAATAAACTTCTCCGTATAGCCGATGCTTTCAATATGCGTGGTGCGGGTTTCAACAAATTGAACTTTATCTGCACCCGCTTTGCTATTGCCGTTCTCGTCAGCTTTATGCGCACCAGCTACCGCGTCCCAGCTGCCGACATCCGACCAGCCGAAACCGGCCGACACCATGGCGACCTTTTCGGCCTTTTCCATCACCGCATAGTCGATAGAAATAGCCGGCTGTGCGATGAAACTGGCTTCGGCAAAACGGGTGACGCGCGCGTCTTCTTTCGCTTCAGCGAAAGCGGTTTCTGACGCCGCCCACACATCGCTCGCATGTGTCCCAATATTCTTCGCCATCACGCCGGCAGTAAAGCAGAACATGCCTGAGTTCCAGTAATAGCGTCCGGCAGCAAGATATTGCTCAGCCGTCGCGCGGTCGGGCTTTTCAACAAAACTTTGCAAAGGCTGCGGCGCGTCGCTTGTTTCGGCAACTTCCAAATAGCCATAGCCGGTCTCCGGTGAGGTGGGGCGAATTCCAAAGACAACGAGATTGCCCGCTTGCGCCCGTTCTTCTGCTTGGTCAACGGCCTTTTCAAATGCCCTATCATCCGAAATCAAATGATCCGCTGCCAGCACCAGACAAACAGAGTCTCCACCATAGGCCTCCTGAATATGCCGAACAGCCAGCGCAATGGCGGGAGCCGTATTGCGCCCGTTCGGCTCCAGAAGATATGAGACTTTCGGAGCTTTCGGCGTTTCTTTCAGCAAATTCTCAGTCAGGAAATAGTGGTCCTGATTGGTGACAATCAGCGCTTCGTCGGCAATGGATGCCGCGCGTATGAGCGCATGCGCCAAAAGCGGCTTGCCTGCCACTTCCATAAACGGTTTCGGGTGCATGCGACGTGACACAGGCCAAAGCCGCGCGCCCGCGCCGCCTGATAGAATGATGGGGATGATTTTGCTCACGACACTTCGCTCAAATCATTGGTAAAGTTAAGATATTCGCGATACCAGCGCACAAAGCGTTCAATACCCTCTTCGATTGGGGTATCCGGTTTAAACTCAACATCAGCCATCAAGTCATCCACGTCAGCATAAGTTACCGGCACGTCACCGGCTTGCATGGGCAGATTATTGTGTTTGGCGTCAATCCCCGTCGCTGCCTCAATCGCCGCAATAAAACGACTGAGCTCAACGGGATTATTATTACCGATATTATAAATTTTAAAGGGCGCTTCAGCATTTGTAGTGTCAGGGCTTTGCGTGGCTGGCGCCTTCGGCATAAGACGGGCAATGCCTTCAATAATGTCGTCGATATATGTGAAGTCGCGCTGCAACATGCCGTTATTGTAAACGTCGATCGCTCGGCCTTCTAAAATCGCCTTGGTAAACTTGAAATAGGCCATGTCAGGACGACCATAGGGCCCATAGACCGTGAAAAATCGCACACCGGTAGACGGGATTCCATATAGATGAGCATAGGCATGCGCCATTAACTCATTCGATTTTTTCGTCGCGGCATAGAGACTGATTGGATAGTCCGTATTATCAGCAACGCTAAATGGCGTTTTTGCGTTCAACCCGTAAACCGAACTGGATGACGCAAAAATGAGGTGTTTTGGCTTATTGTGCCGACACCCCTCAAGAATATTGAGAAAGCCGGTTAGATTCGCATCGGCATAGGCATGCGGATTTTCCAGCGAATAGCGCACACCGGCTTGCGCGGCCAAATTTATGACCACGTCAAATTTACCGGTTGCAAACAAATCTGCAATCGCATCGCGGTCAGCCAAATCCATCTCGAGGAATTCAAATTCAGCATTTGTTTCTTCGCGCGTCTCGCGCAAAGCGTCGAGGCGCATTTGTTTCAGCGCCGGGTCATAATAATCATTGAGATTATCAATACCTACGACACTTAAGCCCTCACGCATCAATCTCTGGCTCAGATGAAATCCGATAAAACCAGCCGCCCCGGTAATGAGGACCTTGTTAGTCACTGCCGAATAAATCCCGCGTGAACAACTTGTCGCCGACGTCATCCATCTCATCAACCATGCGATTGGCAATAATGACATCACAACGCGTCTTGAAATCTCCCAACTCATGCACAACTTCCGAGTTAAAGAAATACGCCTCGTCAAACAATGGCTCATAAACAATAACTTCAACGCCCTTGGCTTTAATCCGCTTCATAATGCCCTGCACAGCAGACGAGCGGAAATTATCGGAACCCGCTTTCATGGCCAGGCGATAAATGCCGACCGTCATGGGATTGCGCCGGATAATTTCATCAGCGATAAAATCTTTGCGCGTCGAATTTGATGTCACAATCGCCTGAATGAGGTTTTGCGGCACGCGGTCGTAATTGGCGAGGAGTTGTTTCGTATCTTTTGGAAGGCAGTATCCGCCATAGCCGAAGCTTGGGTTATTATAATGGTCGCCAATACGCGGATCGAGCGACACGCCGTCGATAATCGAGCGCGTATCCAAATCTTCACCTAACGCGTAGCTGTCCAGTTCATTGAAGAACGACACACGCATGGCGAGATAGGTATTGGCAAAAAGCTTGACGGCCTCTGCCTCAGTGGAGCGAATGAACAGCGTCTTAATATCCTGTTTCTCGGCCGCGTCGCTCAAGAGAGCAGCAAAGACATGCGCCTGCTCCAGGTCGCTCCCCATAATAACACGTGAAGGATGGAGGTTATCTTTCAGCGCCTGCCCTTCGCGTAAAAATTCAGGTGAGAAAACAATCCGATCCGTTTTGAATTTCTCTTTCATAGAGCGTGTGAAGCCCACCGGCACGGTGGACTTGATGATAATCATCGCTTTTTCATTATGCGCCAACACATCGCCAATCACCGCCTCGACCGAGCTCGTATCAAAATAATTGGTTTCGGGGTCATAATCAGTCGGCGTAGCCACGACGATAAAGGCCGGGTCGTTATAGGCTTCGTTATTATCCAGCGTCGCTCTCAGTGAAAGGTCTTTCTCCGCAAGAAACTGTTCAATCTCGACATCCACCACAGTGGACTTACTCTGATTGATAAGCTCAACTCGGGCCGCATCAATATCCAGAGCTATTACATCATTATGCTGCGCCAGCAACACGGCTATGGACATGCCCACATAGCCGGTGCCAACAACAGTTATCTTATATCGTTGTGTTATTTGCACCGCTATGCCGCCCGTAAATTATCCTGATTATCAACGAACCAACGATAAGTCTGCCGAATGCCATCGGTTAAATCTATTTGCTGCTTCCAGCCAAGGCCTTTAAGCAAATCAACATTCATGAGTTTCCGGGGCGAGCCATTTGGCTTAGACGCGTCAAAAACGATTTGCCCCTCATACCCAACAATTTGCGCAATAATGGCTGCGAGCTCGGCGACAGAAACATCATCACCCGATCCCACATTTATATGAGACTGCATCGGCGAAGTTTGTTTTTGATAATCGTCTTTAGATATCCCCATGACGAATATACTTGCCGCGGCCATATCATCGACATGCAGAAACTCTCTCTTAGGCTCGCCCGAGCCCCAGACCAACACTTCTCTATCACCATTGATTTTGGCCTGGTGGAAACGCAGCATTAGAGCAGGCAAGACATGGCTATTTTCGGGGTGGAAATTATCGCCTGGACCATAGAGGTTTGTTGGCATGACTGAGCGATAGTCGCGGCCATATTGGCGGTTATAGCTTTCACACATTTTTATGCCTGCAATCTTTGCAATGGCATAAGGCTCATTGGTTGACTCCAGCTTGCCGGTCAACAGCGCGTCCTCCGCCATTGGCTGGCTTGCAAGTTTTGGATAAATGCACGACGAGCCCAAAAACAGAAGACTTTGGACATCGGCCAGATGGCTGCCGTGAATGATATTATTTTGTATCTGCAGGTTTTCGAAAATAAACTCGGCCGGGTATTCATTATTGGCATAAATGCCGCCCACTTTGGCGGCCGCAAGGACAACTGCATCTGGGCGCTCTTGATTAAGAAAATCCTGCACCTCGGTTTGAGACAATAAATCCAACTCATCGCGCGAAGCCGTCAAAACCGTTACATCGCTATCCTTCGCAATCTGACGGCAAATGGCGCTGCCGACCATACCCTTGTGGCCAGCGACAAATATCTTACGATCACTCATTAGTTTTCCGTTGGAATTGGCAGTTCAAAGCCATTATCTTTGAGCAAGCGATAGCGTTGTGCTGTTTTATAGTCTTCCTCAACCATTTCCTGGCACATTTCTTGAACGGTTATTTGTGGCTCCCAGCCAAGCATCTCCTTGGCTTTACTGGGGTCACCCAAAAGCGTCTCAACTTCAGCAGGACGGAAATATCGCGGATCAATCCGCACAATTTCTTGTCCAACTTTGAGGTTTGGCGCCATGTCACCGTCAATAGCCGCGACGACACCCACTTCATCAATGCCGGAGCCTTTAAATTCAAGCGTTATGCCAAGCGCCTTGGCCGACCAATCAATGAAATCGCGCACGGAATATTGTTTGCCAGTCGCAATGACAAAATCATGCGGCAGCATCTTGCTGCAGCATCATCCACTGCATGCGGACATAGTCTTTGGCATGGCCCCAATCACGCAGCGCATCAATATTGCCCATATAGAGGCAGTCCTCGAGACCCATAGCAATATTGGCAAGACCTCGGGTAATTTTGCGCGTCACAAATGTCTCACCGCGGCGCGGGCTCTCATGATTAAAGAGGATCCCGTTACATGCAAATAAATCATAGGCCTCGCGGTAATTTACCGTAATCCAATAGGAGTAAAGCTTGGCAGCAGCGTAGGGAGAGCGTGGATAGAACGGCGTCGTTTCTTTCTGCGGTGTCTCCTGAACCAAACCGTACAGCTCAGAAGTTGAGGCCTGATAAAATTTTGCTTTCTTCTCAAGGCCCAGAATGCGAAGCGTTCCGACGCCATCAACTTCAACCGTATATTCTGGACTTTCAAAGCTTACCGCTACATGGCTTTGCGCGCCCAGATTGTAAACCTCATCTGGCTCAATTTCACTCAGCAAGCGGATAACGTTACTGGTATCGCTGAGATCACCATAGTGAAGCTTGAATCGTTGGTGCTCGACATGTGGGTCTTCGTAAATGTGATCAACACGCTGCGTGTTGAAGAGCGACGAGCGGCGTTTAATGCCGTGAACCTCATATCCCTTTTCGAGGAGAAATTCCGCGAGGTAAGATCCATCCTGGCCGGTTACTCCGGTAATAAGAGCTTTTTTCATTATTTAGAGTTCTCCAAGGCAACTGTTATCTCACGTCTCATAAGGAAATTTATTCATTTGAAAATCTAGGCAGGCTACCGCACTCGAGGGTGAAACCCCAAGCACAAGGTCGAGCGGAATAGACCATATCTGAAGCTATATTAAAACCATCAAAATAGTCAGTTTTACTCGGATATCCGCTCAATATCTGCGATAGCAACATCGACCCGCGTCACCTGTCCCATAAAGTCTAACAACAGACGCACGCAATCATTTGCGACAAAAGTTTCAATCTCGCCAATAAACTCGCCGAAGGCTCTCGAGAGCATTTTAACCCTCTCGCCGACCTTTAAATCATCCAATGGCTGCAGAACATGGGCGGCATCACAACGGGCTTGCAAGCCTTGCATCAGCTGGTCCGGCACCGCCGCAGGCAAAGCTTTTTCAAAGCTAATCAGGCGCGTCACGCCGAAAGTCGAATTAATTTTGCGCCAATCGCTGCGCTCGGCGCCAAAGCGGATGAATAAATAGCCAGGAAAAATGGGGCGAAGCACCTCGCGCACTTGGCGCGCATGGC
>Ga0209603_1001092_pt1 | contig 29182 bp, 46 predicted proteins | sample COGITO_mtgs_1206_FD_184812 | JGI IMG/M metagenome (GOLD analysis project Ga0209603, IMG submission 184812) | Pelagic marine microbial communities from North Sea - COGITO_mtgs_120607 (SPAdes) (version 2) | ecosystem: Environmental > Aquatic > Marine > Epipelagic ... | reverse complement strand
AATAACTGATAGCCCAATGATAACTACCCTGGATACGACTATTCTATGCTAGTACTGGTATACGCGATTATATAGGTATCTACAATAATTATATCTTTTTGAGTATAGATTGTGGTTATTGAGAAGAACTATATCTTTTCGGATATACTAGGGTTCTTGCCTTTTATATAGTATTTTATGAAAAGCTGGTTGGCTACTTAGAGTTTAAATTCCATTCATCATTCCAATAGATTTGAGTGATTTGCTGGCTACAGTGGTTGTAATGGTTTTGCATGTTCTTTTGGTTTAGTGTGCCTATGTGCTGACCTTTGATTACTTTGATTGCTAGATCTATTAGAAATGGAAGTATCTTATTGACCGCCTCTTTTCTTAGAAGTTCTAACAGGAGTTGTGGATCTAGTTCGAGTTGAAGGTACCGTTGATCTGGTTCGAGTTGGTCTAGTAGTTGGATTAGAGTTAATAAAACCAGAAGGATATAGAGTTCTAATATTGCTATTTGGTTTAGTTCTAACCGGAGGTTTTGTATTTATTACAGGTTTGTTATTAATTATAGGATTAGTATTTCTACGTGGTTTAGGGATCCTTCTATTAGTATTTGAGAGATTACGATAAGTTTGTAACCTTCTACCGTATACTGAGTTTCTTCCATATACATTACCTAAATAACTAGTTCTTGGTCCGTATATATGAGAATAGTATGGATAGTTGTTTTGATAGTTCCACCAGTAGTTACCATTCCAATTTCCGTAGTAAGGATACTGATTCCATGAGTTCCACATTCCTCCATAACCGTTATATCCGTTATGCCAATTCCACTGCCAATTCATCCAATAATCATGTGGACTATTCCATCCAAATCTATATAGTCTATTCCTATAATATTGGTTTTGAAAGAAGGAGTAATTTTGCCTTTGTAAGAACCAATAGTAGTTATTTGCAAAGTCCCAATCTGTTCTTAGCTTCCAATCTAATTGACTCTGAGTTTGGATTACATCAACCTCATAATTCTCATCTGTGTAACCGGGGTTATGAGAATTGATTTGCCATCCTACACCACAGCTATTTACTGATAAAGTTAAGACTATTATACAGATTAGTTTAAATAGAGTTTTCATATTGTTATGATTTAGTTATTATGCTAAGAGATCACCAAAATTATACTTTGGTTGCCATTGGTCTTTATGCTTTTCAATTACATCTTCCCATTGCTTTCTTAGCTTTGCGAGTCTTGGGCTATACTGTGTAGTTGGAGTCCAGCCTTTCTTTAAACCATCTCTCCAATTTGCAACTCTAATCTCTACCTTATCGATAGCTTTAGGTTTCTTAGGATCGTTACCATACCCAGCTGTGTTCATTTCATTTAGAGATCTAATGTATTTCATTACATGGTTTATTTTATTATATATGGATGTTAATTAAAACATGTTGTCAAAATCATAATTAGGTTTTATAGCACCTGCTTTAGGTATATCTGGCGGATCTACATATACAGGTTTTTTATAAGGTTTTGGTTGCTTAGACTCTCTTAACATCTCTGGTCTATTTTCACGCACCCATTGAATATACCACGGTGCCATACGTTTAACCGTTTCTACATCAACTCCTTTATATTTACCTGATCTAAATTTCATAAGCTAATCCCACCATGATTTATTATTATATGTAAAAAATAAATTTTGTTTTACATAAAATAAACTATATTATATGGTTGATAAAGATGCTAGAGAGGTGCTAGCATCATAAACTATATTAGATATACGAATATACATAATAAAATAACACCTTCTTAGATGAGATGTTAATCTGTGGGCCTATTGTAATCATCCTCTATTCTGGTAATGTCATCTTCACCAAAATATGTACCGGTTTGTACTTCTATAAATTCTACAGGTTCATCAGTTTCATTCCAAGCCCTATGCTTATATCCTAATGGAATTCTAATTGATTGCCCTGCTCCTCTAAACAATTTATCATCTTCTAATATAATTGTTAACATACCTTTTGTAACAGTCCAGACTTCTGCTCTCTTTTCATGATATTGGTATGATAATCTTTGGCCAGGATTTACGGTTATCTTTTTTACTTTACAATCTGTCCAATCATAAAGTACTTCATATTTTCCCCAAGGGCGTTCTTCTGTCAATCTTCCCATTCTAATTAAGTTTTATTGGCCATTTATATTTGTAACCTGTTGCCATTCTATCATGATGCTTTTGTTGATTTTTCTCATTACGGACAGAAAGATCCCTTCTAAATAATCCGTTAGGTAATTCTAAATATTTACCTTCTGTCAATCTTCCTTGAACAAAAAGCTTGTCATAACAATACAAGAATTCTGTTGCTAATCCTCTACTTCTAAGTTCTACATTTGAATCCATTTTATGCTTAAGATAACATTCCCCAGGAATTTCTTTCCCATCATAATGATCATGCCATCCACCTTGTTGAAATGATATATCACAAAGTAGTGATTCTTCAAATCCTATTTTAATAATATGCTTTAGTATAGATTTAATTTTTTCAGGTTCGTATGGCCCAGTTAAAAAAAGATCAGCATCATATGTTATCCAATCCTCTAATATACCACCGTGAACAAATAATTCAAATTCATCTAAAAATTCAACCTCATCTTTAATACGAGCTACTATTAATTGAAAAATTGGATTTTTTATACCACCTATACCATAAAACTTAGTACCAACATTGTCACCCCATCTTAATTCGCCGTCCCAAAACTCGGTTCTTAAATGATTCATATTCCTTGTTCATTAAACCAATTAAATCCATGTTCTTTTTCTCTAAGATATTCAGCAAGTGTTAATGTAGTTTTCCATTGTGGGAATGCTTTTCTAAATTTTGACGAGTTTATTGCATATGCACGGTCATGGCCTAATCTATCATCAACATATTTAAATTTAATATCTTTATCTAATACTTTACCTATTGCTTTTACAATATCAATATTTTCCCACCTATCTCCTGAACCAATATTCCATACTCCTTTATGATCTGATTCCATTAAAAGTAAAATGGCTTTAACATTATCTTCAACATGAATCCATTCTCTTATCTGCTTACCATCACCGTACACAGGTATTTCTTTATCTGCTTTAATAGATTTTTGTATAGTAGGTAAAAACTTTTCTTCGTACTGGTCTATTCCAAAATTATTACAGGTTCTTGTAATTATGTATGGAAAATCAAATGTTCTACCTGCGGCCTCTACTAATAAATCAGACGCAGCCTTTGAAGCAGAATAATATGATGAACCTTTTAATGCCATATCTTCTCTGGCAATGGCACCTCCGCCATAATCATCCATATCTCCATAAACCTCATCTGTAGAAATATGAATAAACTTTTTTAGATTTTTATTTTTCCTAGCAACCTCAATTAGATTAAATGTACCTTGTATGTTACTGTGTATAAAAGGATTTCCATTTTCAATAGAATTATCAACATGGCTCTCTGCTGCAAAATGTACCAGGTAATCATATTCACCTAAGTCTTCTGCTGTTATTTCACAAATGTCTTTGTTGATCCATTCACTTTTTAATGATTTTACATTATTTTGATTTGCTGCATAGCTCATGTTATCAACAATTACTACTTCATAATCTGTTTTATCATTTAATAGATTTACGAAAGCAGATCCTATAAAACCAAAGCCACCTGTTACTATTACTTTACTTTTCATATTTATTATTTTAACTTACGATTACCGATTCTCGTTTCTCTTCTCTTGCCATGTTCTTCAATTAAACTTATCTTTTGTTCATCGGTCATATTGCCTCTAAGAGATGACATAGCTATACTCTTAATAAAACATCTTTCACATAATACTCTACCATCTTCTAAATCACCAGGCCTTAATCTAATGTCAGTTTCGTTAATGCTAATTTCAGTATTTTTACCGCAAGATGTACACGGTTCACACTCTTTACTTTTGATATTATTCTTCATCTGTTATTGCTATTTTATATTTCATACAATTCATACTAACATTTTTTGGTGTATCTTCACTTGATAGCATTTCATTAACTTCAGGAAAAGATTCCTGTGCTAATTCATGCATAGTATGTGTATCTGAAGAACCTACATTATAGGTACCTTCTCTTTGTAATGCTACTAATCTAATAATACCATCAGCTATTCTTGGTACATAATCAAAATTGCCTTTTACGTCAGACCACGCAGCATTATACTTAAATGGGAATTCTTTATGCCCACATCTAATCAGTAAGTAATTGTTTGATTTAAGTTCAATATAACCGTCTGCTAATAGTTTAGTATATGAATACCAATTATTTGCATGAACTGGAACATCTGCCTCTGTAGCCAAATACGAAGAATTAGCATAAACATAATCGGTAGATATATGAACTAGTTTTTTATCATTTTCATTACACCAATCAGTTAATCTACTTACTGCTTTATAATTAATAGCCCAGTGTAATTCTCTTTCGTTGGAATAAGTATCGGTGTGAGCTACGCAGTTAATAATTATATCATAATCCTTTAGGTATTGATAAACAGTTGTAATATCCCTAAAATCAAAATCATGAGTACTTCTACTAATACAATCCCATTTAGATAATTTTACTATTTCTTTACCTAAAAGACCATTCCCAATTACTACTACTTTCATTTTCCTAATTTATCTTTATCTGATATTACAAGTTTTTTGTTACCAGTTATTATATTTATCATATCTTTAATTTCCTTAACCTTATTCCACACCAAACTATGTTCTGAGTTTGGATTGTATTTACCTTTTACTAAATATGTAAATATAGTATTAGGTTCTAAGGTTAAGTATCCGTGAGCATAGTCTTCACCAACCGTTAGCGGTTCTGATGATGAATCTAAATTATAAAATTCTACTTTTAGTGTTTTAAGATTGTAAAGTATATCAATAACAGATCCTTGTATTACTTTAACACATTTAATTTGAGCCGGGTTTGTTTGCCAATGCATTCCTCTAAACGTATATGCATTTTCATTAGTTACAATATTTACCTGGTCCCAACCGTTTACATCATAAGGCATAAAAGTTCCACGAGAATCTTTAAATTGCTTTATGCTCATTTCTTTTTGCCTTTAAGTAAATCTGGGTTTTGTTTAATGGTCTGTTCTGTGATAAGATCTTTAATTCTTGTAGTTGACCAGTTATGAGCTCTCGTTGTATATAAAACTTCTATAGGTAAGTGATCTCCCGTGAATCGTTTTCCTATATAGTCATCACCAAGAATTCTTAAATTAGGTTTATAAAATTCTATAAGATTAAGTAACTCCTCTTCTGTTTGGTATGTTACTACTTCATCAATATATTTTATAGCCATTAGAGTTTTATACCTTTCATATAATGGTATTACTGGTTTGTATTTGGATTTTCTATGTAATGAAGGATCACGCTGTAAAAAAACCATAAAGTAATCACAGTGTTCTTTCGCAGTTTCAAAGGTATAAATGTAACCTGGATGAAGAAGATCAAAATTTCCTGCGGTAAAACCGATTCTTCCTTTTTCTTTATTCATATTATGCAGCTTTAACTAATTCTTTATCTAATGATTTAACTTCCTTTGCATCTTTTTTCTGAAGTTGACTTAATACTCTTGCCATTTCCTTATCAGCAAGTTTAATAGTAGCATCGTTAGCTCTCATACGGATTTCCAACTTTATTTTATTTACATATTTAGTTAACTTATCGCTTTCCTGTCCAATTGCATCCATTTTAGCAATAACAATTTCTTCTTTCTTTCTTAATGCATTTATCTTTGCGGCCTTAGCTTTATCAGCAACTTTTATTTTACTCTGTGCAGCGGTATACTCATCAGAGCCTGCTTTAAGATCGGCCGTAAACTTATCTATATCGTTTTGTTCTATTTCTAATTTTTGGAGTTCTACTTTAATTTTAAATAACTCCTCACCAAGTTTATCAAGTTCTCGTTTCTTTTTTGGATTTGAAAAGATGCCCTTAATAAATGAAAAGATACCCTCATTAAGTACTTCATTAAGATCATCATGTGAAACTTTACCTTCTAGGATAACATAAGTTTCATTGACTAATTGCTTAGATGTACTGTAATCTTTAAATGATGGAATATGGCTCATAATAATTATTATTTGTTTATTTATTCCAACTTGCAACTTCTTTGTTGTATTCTTTCCATAATTTTAAAGTATGCTTGTGAGATTTCTTTTCATCTTCTGGAGTTTCACGTGTTTCTTCAAAGAAACTCTTTTCATTTAAATCTTCAATAAAGAGTGGACATACGTACATTCCTGAGGTATCAACCCATTTAGGAATCTCATCAAAATTATCATCACAGAATAAAGTATCCTCAGGTAAGCATGGATTATAAGTACCTAATTCATCAACCGATACTGAAAGATTAAATAAATTTTCATTACCAGAATAACAATTTCTTCTAACCATTCTTTCTGCATATTTCCTTGTCACTAAATACATATTAGCTCCCCAATGCCAATTGTTTCTAGGAACTAATTGTAAGTCATAATTCAAGTCATCTTTCATCATACACATCTGTAAAATCTTTGCATCTTCTGGAATTATCTTTGTAAATTCATTCCAATCAAATGGCCAATATTTTACAGTTTCAAAACTAATATCACCCTCACAAAATATAGCCCACTTCTCATCTTTACTACTGGTTTTTAACCAATCCCTAATCATTCTAATATGATTAGCTGCAACAGCTGCTGTTGTTTTACATTGACCTGGATTTGTATATTTTACATGATCATATACATTACCTTCTATAATTGTACCACAATCCGGATATCTATTTACATTACACATACTATAGCTTAATCCTAGATCATTTACTTTTTTAGTAAAACTATTTCTTCGTTTCTCACCTTCGGTCCCAGATAGCATAAGTGCATGTATTTTAGGAAACCCTTTTAATTTATCTTTTATTGTCATTTTTTAAATAATTGTTTAAATCTTTTAATAGTTGATCAGATGTATAATACCAACCCTCAAAAGTAATACCATCTTCTTTATCGAACTTTGTTAGATACCACAGATTTTCATCTTTTAAATGTTGTATATGCCAGCCTACCATTTCTTTGTCGCGCCTTCTAATACTAATGATAAGATAATCAATATTGATGCAACAATAGTTTGTCCTACAAATAATTCACTATTTGATACTACTGTGCTCATTAATAAGCCTATACCTACAACCATAGAGATATACCAACCGTGTTCTTTTATAAATCTTTTCATATTACTTTCTTTTTATTACTTCATCAATTATACCATACTTCTTAGCTTCATCTGCATTTAACCAAAAATCTCTCGTTGCATCAGATGCTACTTGCTTTGCAGTTTTACCACAATACTCTCCTAGTAATTTAAATAAAGTATTGTTAACTTTTTTCCATTCTTTCATATCAATTTCAGCATCTTGAATATTTCCACTAAACCCACCTGATGATTGATGCAACATTGTTTTAGAATGTCTTAATGAACTTCTCTTACCTTTTGTACCAGCCCCTAGTAGCACAGATCCCATAGATGCAGCCATTCCAGTATTTACTGTTCTGATATCTGATTTAATAAAATCCATAACATCAACCATAGATAGACCTGATTTAACAGATCCGCCTGGTGAATCTATATGCATTGTGATATCCTTATTCTCTACACTATCCAAAAACATTAACTGTGCTTGGACTACCGTAGACATACCATCATTAACTGGACCGGCAACCCAAAGAACTCTATCCATCATTAACCTTGAAAAGATATCCATCTGTGTTGCTCTTAATTCTCTCTCCTCTAAAATATAAGGAGTCATTGAGTTTTCAATCTGCTTCCCGTAATAATCTAATTTAGATGAACTTAAATTATGATCACTTATTGCATATTTTTGAAATTCTTTTCCGTAATTCATTTTTCTTTAAAGTATTTAATTATTATATGTGCGGATCTGTAATTAGTTGCTAAAGGTATTTTATGTACATCACACAGTCTCATTAACATTGCAATGTCAACATCATGAGGATGTTTATCCAATGGATCCCTAAAAAATATAACAGCATCCATTTCTCCACGAGTAACCATTGCACCTATTTCTGCATCTCCACCTAGTGGTCCACTATTTAAACAGTCAACCTTTAATCCTGCATTTTCAATCATACTTCCAGTTGTACCTGTTGCAACTAATTCTACATCCTTTCGTTGGAAAAAATCTAATCTCTTCATTACGAAGGCAACCATATCTGCCTTCTTGCCATCATGGGCTACTAATGCTATTTTCATATTGCTTCTTTTGCTTTTGCTAAACCTTCTAATGCTATATCTATATGTTTAGCATAATCTTTATTTAGTTTATAAACCGGTTGCTGAATAAGATAATTTACAATAAAGCTATAGAATAATTCTACTCTATCACTGGCTTCTAATATATCTTCTTTAGTTGGATTTAGATCCTTTCCTATCATGATTACCTTTAATTATATTTAAAATTAATCCTAACCAGGAGTTTGCTCTATACCTTTTCTTTCCTTCTATATTAAGAAGGTACTTTGATTTTACTTTCATATTTTTATTTTGTTTTTAATTTTATCTTGGTGGAGAAACTTGATTCGTTGATAAATTACCTTGATTATCTACTAAGATTTCCCAACCTGCTTGATCAGGGGAGTATACTATTAAATCAGGATTCCCTTTAACACCTTGTGTACCTTGTGTACCTTGAATTCCACCAATTCCTTGTAATCCCTGGACTCCTTGTGTTCCTTGTAAACTACTAGGACTTCCTATGTTTAATTTAATCTTGTCAACAGTAGCACCGCTTTGGTTAGTTAACTTAGGCCATACTTGGTACTGTTTCCATTTGTCTCCGTAAGGTTCATTGCTCATATCCTTTTGCTCTATTTATTTCGTGTAACTTATATTCAGAATCTATGAATCCACTATCTACATAGTCCCATAAAGTAAGATTAATTAAAAAAGGATGAGGTTGACCTTTTGCCCAGCGCTTTGCTTTCTGAAAACCCTTAGGTGAGTATTCAAATTTTAAAATACCTTTATATTTTGGGGTAAACCATTTTCTTAATAATCTAAACATAAATCTGTTGTTTATTATTATATGGCAAAAATATAAAAGGTTTAAGAAAGATTAGATAGAAATAAGTAAAGTTTTCATGTTATCTAAATACTGTTACACTCCCCATAATTTCCTAAGAATATAAGTAGATCTTCTGCTCCTACAATTCCATCTCCATCAAAATCACCTTCACATTCATTTTCAGGCTGAATACAAGAAGCATAGTTAGGATGTTCTGTTAATAAAGGAAATACATAACCATCTCCGTTTAAAACAAAAGCTGTGCCTATATCTGCACAGAAGATTATAGTATATCCACCAGCTGGAAGACCGAAATAATGATTATCCCCATCACAATCTTGATATTGGAAGTTAGTCCATTTTTCGGCGCCAACTGAAGTAAAGACATGCTGATTGCATTGTGCAAGCGTGTAGAATGGTAGTAAAAATAATAGGGAAATAAGTAAAGTTTTCATGTTATCTAAATACTGTTATATGACCAGCTTCTTTAATAATAATTGGAGAGTCGGTCTTCCTTCCTCTTACTTCATAAAAGTAAACACCATCAGATACTAAATAATCTCCACCATTTACACTGCCATCCCAAAAAGGATAAGAATTAAAATCGTAGTCATAACCGGTATAAATTAATTCTCCCCACCTATTAAAGATTTTAAATTCTACATCATACCAACAGTCTAATTCATATAAGACTTTCCATACATCATTTATACCATCGTTGTTAGGTGTGAATGTATTAGGTACATAAATACTCCCTTCTCCTAAACAAGGATAACCTGGGGTATTTTCACAAGGCAAACCTGTCACACAATCTATTAAAGTTTCTTCTACAATATATTGAGTAACCGTGTCTGTTAAGAATATAAAATTATCTAGGTATAAGGTATCTAATATGTATTCTGTTAAATAAAGGGTGTCTATGATGATCTCAGTCTCAGTAAGGTAAATCGTATCAGTAAAATTTTGAGTGATGTAGAGAGTGTCTATGATGACTTCTGTTTCTGTAATGTAAATTGTGTCTGTTAAATATTCAGTTATAAAAAGAGTATCTATTATTTCAATATAGGTCGTATCATAAAGTAATACTGTATCAGGTATACAAGGTACTGAACATTCGGTTATTCTATTATCAGAAAGATTAATATCAGGATAGAGCTGAGTAGAAGCAAAACTATTACCAGCAGACCAACCTTCAGGAAATGGAAAATCATCATAACCTGCCGTTTGTGATAAATTAATTTGCCAAATTACTACTTCCCAACAATAACCTTCAAGAGGAGTAGCTAAAATACATTCCCAAGCAAATGGTGGATCTATATTAATAGTCACAGTTTGGCCAGTTTCCCAACCACCCCAATTTGAAACATTTGTATATGACCAACCTGGGTGGAACGTCGTAGAAGTACAATCTGTGTTTTCCCCAAAGTCTTCTCCAGTTATTTCATTTACATAATGAATTCCAAATACAAGATGAGTTACATTTTCATTATTACCTACAGCACTTGGAGAATCAATATTACAACTATTTCCATCTGATTGAGTAAATTCATTACATCCGCAGTTTTCTGCATTAACAAATTCAACCACAAAAGAATGGTTATCATCTGTTGTAGCAGGTGGAGTTTGGCTTATGAGCGTTAAATCACAGGTTTGTGTATAAGCACTCGTAACTAGAAAAAGCCCTAGGAAGGCCATCATTAAATGTTTCATTAATCAATAAATTATTTTGGGGTTACTCCGCGTTCAGAGTTATTTGGATAGCATATCCCACATAGCAGGATACTCTTCTTTGAAGTCTTCACCGTAAGTTTCTTGCCATATTCTAGCAATTTCTCTTTTATCGGTTATTTTTCGTTGTCTTATGATTTTAGCAACACCAGGATATTTAGTTGAAAACTTTTCTCCGTATGCCTTTTTCCACATAGCTTCCATATCTTCTTCAATATGGTCAGTGTGTTTATATTTTCCATCAGATGCTTCAGTGCCGTCCTTTTCAGAAGATTCATTTACAGCTTTACTAAAAGTTTTCCAACTATTAACTGGTTGTCTGTTTACTTTAATTTTACCTGTATAAGTATCAAAATAAATTTCAGCACCTTGATAAGTTAAATCTAATACAAGAGTATCATAACCTTTACCGATTGCAGTACCTCCTCGTATTCCTAACCCAGCTTTTTCTGCCCACCTAGCGAGTTGCTTTACATCTCTAAGAACTCCTCTCTCTTTTGCAAACTTTTCAATGTTACTAGGAATTTGTGCAGCCTCAGTAACTACTGATTCTTCAATAACTTTTCCTTTATTCTTTATAAGGAATTTCTTAACAGTTGATCTCCATTTAGTATCTACTTCAGTAACAGTTACTTTATTTCCAACTTGATCTCCAATTCCGATAGCAGAATTTTCTATATCTAAATCAAATTGCCTTGCTCTCCTTTCATCAGGGAATTCAAATGTTATGGCTGGTGTCATAGCTTCATTTACTGATTCTTTAACAAATACAATAAAAGATTCTCCTGCTGAATTAGGATCTTCTAATTCTTTAAAATCTATATTGTTTTTCTTTAGAATCTTTTTAGCATCATCCCATTGGTGTGATACATAAGAATAAAGAATAACTGTGTTTTCATCATCAGTATTAACACCGGCTTTTTTCCAAATCTTTTTAGTATCATCATCAGCATCATCAAGCCAATTAATTTCAGAACCTTGTTTTTCTAAATCTTTAATTGCTTTATTAGCATCAGGTGCCTTACCTTCATTTACTGATTCTCTCATAGTCATTCCGCCATGATCAAACTGAGATTTATTAACCATAAAGATTCTATCATCTGATCCTTTTAGTTTTAAAACATAACCGTTATTGTCAAGTACTTCTACTTTACCGCCCATATACATAAGCTTAGCGCCTTTTTTGATTTTCTTAAAATCTTTAAGGTCTATCTTTTTCATATAGTCCTTTTTAAATCCTTCGTATGTTCTAAAATATTTCATAGTGTTTATGTTATTCAGCATGAGCTTCTATATCCCATTGTATTCTTTGCATTGGGTCTTCTCCTCTAAACATTTTCTTTGCCCATTGAAGTAATCCTGGTTCATGCTTAGCATTCTGTGCCATATCAAAAGCATTCTTCCAACCGTCATTTGATGCAACATCTTTGATCCATTGGTCGTACATCTTCTGGTTCCATCGTTTAGCTTTAACTGTTTTCTTATGTGGACCATCTCCTAGAGTAGAAGTAGCAGACATATAACTTCCTGGTCTAAATACATCTAGATCTTTACCAGTAGTATCATATTTAATTTCTTTTCTAAATCTTCTTAGTGAATAATTACCACCTTCAATTTGCTTTCTTTTGTTAATCTCACCTTGTCTTCTACCTAGTTCGATTTTCATCTCCTCAGCCGTTTTAGGATCCATTTCAAAATGCAAATCTTTAACATCTATGTTATCAAATTTACCTTCATTTATTTCTGATTCACCTATCTTATCATAAAGACCAGATTTAGAATTCCATTCCCAGTCTTCTTTATCAAAAGCTTTAAGCTTTTTTGCCATTTGATATTCTTCAGAAGATAAATGATCTTGCTTAAGATTAATTTTACGGCTTTCATCATAACGAACAATATCAGAATATTCAATTTCATGCTCTTCCCCGTCTTGGTCTAATCCAAAAATAACTTTATCTTGCCACATATCAGCATTATCATCATTACCGTTATTAGGATTGTAAATAACATATTCTTGACCGTTACCTAGTTGAATCATACCATCATCCTTTTTCATAGCCTTCATTAAACTCTTCTTATTAAATTTAGCTTCAGTAACTCCATCATTACCATCCATCGTATCATGAACTGAATTTAGATTTTTAACTGAATCTGAAATTTTAGAATACATCCAAGCATCTAATGTTTGACCTTGCGACATCCTATCTTTAATCATATTAGCATAATCAGCAATTCTTTCAAGATTGGTATTTGCCATTTTATTTAAACCGCCTATAGTATCATCACCTTCATTAACTACAGATTCTACAAATAAAGTTTCTCCAGTTTTAGATTCAATATTAATAGTAGCCCCAGGATATTCTTTTTGTAATTCATTAAATACAGCAGGTACTGCCGCAGGAGTATTAACTATTTCTTGTTTAGTAACTGAACCATTACTTACTACCACTACAGTTACAGGATAACTTCCTTTCTTTGCAGCTTTATGAATAGCAGATAGTTTAGCCTCATTTAAAAATTCAGAATGAGTTTTAAAATATTTCATAGTTTTTATTTTATTCCTTGATCTTTCATTTCTTTCTTAATGTCATCATGAAAGTTCTTTATGTAATCTGTAGCACCTTCTTTATCACCATCTTCTATCCAATCAATTGCAATGCCTAAGTTTCTAAAAGGTGTATGATAATTTACATCCGTTGCAGAATCAAATAATTTATTCAACATCTTAATAGGGGTTTTCTCGTTTACCTTTAGTGCATACTTTAACATTCCATCATAATCAAAATCGCTTGACCATTTATCACCAGGTTTAAATTTCTTAGCTTCAGTTAATGATTCACCAATACTACTTGTCATTTTTAAAAGTTCTTTAGCAATCATGTTTGCCTTTCCACCTCTAATCCCTCTCATTTTGAGTATAGTCATAGCTTCTTGTGAATCCATATCGGCAATTTCTTCACCGTTTACATCCATCAATTCATCAAAGATTTCTTTAGCATCTGATTTTGCATTTTCGTCAATTGATTCTTTAATACCTAAATACTTTGCAGCAGCAGCTTTTAATTCTTCATAAGTATATTTGTTAGTTAACGCATCATCTAAGATAGTTCCACCCTTTTTACCAAGAGCATACATTTCTACAGAATCAAATCCTATCCACGGCCCAACATATTGGTCTGTCGCCTTTAAGCCTAGATCAACTGATAATGTCCATGATAATGATCTTCTTCCTAGGAATTGGTCGTTGTAACCTAATTTTCCTGCTTTAATGTAACCTGATGCATTTACTGCTTCATCTAAGTTTTCTGTTGTCTTGCTTTCGATAATTGAATCGAAGTCTTTAATATATTTCATATCTTTAGATTAATTTTTTTATATATTTAGGATACATCCATGTAATCTCCATAATCACAAACGATGCCTTTCTTTTTTAATTCTTTACAGATTTTATCTAAAGTACCTGGTCCATAAGATCTAGGTAATTCTTCTCTGATGCCTAATGACTTTAATAGTTTTTTAGAATCTTCATAATCTATCTTAGATCTTTTATTTACATTTGCAGTTTTTGCTACATCATATAATGAAGTTCCATAAAACCTACCACCCTGTTCAGTATAAACAAAATCAATACCCTTTATCTTAAATGGCTTACCACTACGATCTTTGTAGTTTACCGCTTCATTTATAAATTCATTAAAGTTTTTCATATTATGATAATTTAGATTTACCGTCCCATACCTTTACAACATATTCATTGCCATCCTTCTCTAGGTAACGAGGATCTTTTTTAGTAGGTCTCATTAATAAACCGTGTGAGTTTGCGTCTCTTCCTAATTTAGTATCCTTTCCTTTTGATTGCCATGAAGAGCCTCCTGAAAAATAAGATGAAAATTGACCGCGGTTATCTCTATCTTTTGGATCTAATCCTTTAAGAGTTAAGATATGTTTTTGTAAGTCTCCCCATTTAGATTTACCGTTCTTTTCAGCAAAATCCAAAACTTGTTTTTTAATAGTGTCTAATTTCTTAGCTTCATTAAGGGATTCAAATGTGTGTAAGTTTTCCATGTTTATCTTGTTTTATTATTTATTCTACAAAAAATAAAGGATCCAGGTAAAATACCCAGATCCTTTTTAAATTTACTTCTTAGTTACTAAACCTCTTAAGAGATCCCAGTTCCTAGTTAAGAATACGCCAAATGCAATTCCTGCATAAATCTTATAACCGAATATCCACAAACCTGCACCAATACCTATTGATGCTAATGCAGAAAATCCTTTTGTGTCAATCCAACTTACGACTTTTCCAAAAATTTCTTTAACTTTTTCCATTGTTTATTAAATTTATTTTTAACTAAGCTATGCCAATTCTGTAGCAATTTGTTTAGAATGTTTACATGTTCCTCTAAATTTTCCTGCAGGACAGTCGCAGCTTAGTCGGTTACCATTTTTAGTAACAGTATATTTATTCCCTGTTGAACCTGTAACTTGAAATGTTTCCTTTTTTATATTAGCATAAGGATTTGTAACCTCAACATCATCAAAAGAAATATGATCTTCTACTGGGATCCATCCTGGAAATAAGTATTTTTGCCCTCCTATTGTAGAAAAAGCAATTCCCATATGAGATACTAATTTAATCTTTTTAGACATACTTCGGTTTTTATGTGGATAATCCTTTTTCCTTACGCTCAGCTATTTTCTTTTTTAATCCTTCGCATACTTCTTCAAAACGATTCTCACCTTCAGATGCTCTAACAGATTCAGCTTTTAATAAATTGTCCTTTAGGTCTTTAATCATTATTACCTCATCACCTAGCTCTACTTTGAAATTTCCGATTGTTTTTACTGTTCTATTTCCCATGTGTTGTTTCTATATTTTATTAATATCTACTTCTCTAATGTCAAATGAGGCAAACGGTGTACTATGTATTTTCTCTACTGCACAGTCTTGGTTAGGATAATTATATCTTTCTCGTTCTGCTATCAGTTTAGCTTTTGATACTGCATGTTTGTCATTTTTAGCATCCATGTAAATTGTCATTGTTACTGTATATCTGCTCATCTTATTCTGATTCATTAGCCCATTCATTATCTAAGTCAGTCGAACTGAGTATAGTAAGTGCATTGAGTTTTTCTAAAGTTCCTTCAAATCCAGGAATGTCTTTTTGCGGTTTACCGTGATTAGTAATTCTATCCATAAGATCATTAATATCATCTCTGTTTAACCATCCTACAACATCATCGTTGTGGTCAGGGAAGAATTGTTTAGTTATCCATTCTCCATCCGAATCAAAAACTCCAATCTCAAATGATAAGTATTGATTGATAGATGATAAGTCTTCTCTAGGGGTACAGTATACACCCATACCAGCAGATACTGATAATTTTAATCCATTCTTAAAATGAGTAGTAGATCTGAATCCACCTAACCCATCTTCTCTTTTAAATATAATGTTATGAAAGTTCATAGTTCTCTTCTTTATTAAATTGATTTCTAATTTCGTTTGTTAGCATCTCAGCCGTGATTGACAGATCCTTACCCATGAAGTCAACTTCATGCTCTCGGTATTCATATTTGTAGTGTTCATTGCTTTTTGCAGCAACAAGGTTTGTAAGTACCTCTTTCAGATCATCCGCATACATGATCATATCACCTAAGATATTTTCAATTTCAAATACCTGACCGCCTTTAGGTTTCCAGTGAGGAGTTGCCGTGTCAGAGTAATTTTCGTAGTACTGTGCGTGAATTGTAATTGTAGCCATAATTTCCGTTTTTTAATTGTTTTTATATAATATAAATATAATCAAAATTGTTGGGATTTGAAAATTTCTAAGCAGTTATTTTCAAAAAGTTATTAACAATTTAGATATCAAAATTTTCTTGGATTTCTTTAACTAAAGTTTTGAGCTCTTCCTTGTTAAGAGCAATGTGAGTGAAGAAGTCTCCTTGCTCTCTCATTGTTAATTGAAGTTTCATACCTTCTTTACCTCCACTAAACCGTGTGAGTGACAGTTCTGTGTTTTGTAATTCAGAAGTTTCTTTGTTCCAAAATTTTCCTTTAAGTGTTTTTAATTCTGTTGACATAATTTCCGTTTTTTAATTTTAACAATTTTCAATAGCCCATTATTGCCATAAAGGTTACGAGTAAAATAGAACCACCGATTAAAGTTTTCCAATACCATTCTTTAACCCAGTCGTCTTCCCATACAACGCAGTGAAAAACAAAGCTTAAACCTAAAATGAATAATATGCCTAGAAAATCTAATATCACTATTCTTCGTTTTTAAGTTTTGGCCATTTCTTTAAAATCATTGTACATAATTCATATTCTTCCCTTTCCTGAAAAAGAACCAAGAATGCTTCGGCTGCCTGGTATGGAGGTACATCAGGATTATGATCTTCCGGTACCTTTCCATCTAAAAGTTCGCAGACACTTAAATCAGTTAAGAGAGTTTCGGTATCGTAATTAGACATACCCACAAGGAAGTCTTGCAGGTAGTCTTTCGGTATGTATTTTAGATTCTTCATATTATTTAGAGTTTTCCATTTGTAACATTCTCATAGAACATTTGTAACCTCTTCCTAAAGAATCTTTAAAATTAACCGGAGCTTTTCTTGCTCTTGTATTAAAACCGGTTAGAATATAATTCTTTCCTTGAATTTTAATTTGATCACCTACAGATAAATGATCCATGCCATGTAATCCTTTATGGCGGTTCCAATCCATTGCTTCTTTCGTAATGGCTTCTCCACCTTCACTGATAGTATTTCCTTTTAGTTTAAAGGTTACCTCATTTCCAGAGAATGATGCGTTACCTGCATGTAATTTGATTCCAAATTGATCTTCTACAGATTTTAGCGCGTTGTCAATTTCAATTCTTAATGATTGTAAGTTTGACTTGTTGAATGTTGTGATTTCCGTTTTTACCATGTTGTTTATTTTTAATATAGTTTGAATTAATATATTATAAATATAATCAAAATAATTGGGAATTGAAAACTATTTCACAACTTTTTTCTAAAAGTTATTAACAATTTAGTACCTTTGTGTGTAATTAGGCATATTTATAATAGGTTCGGATTTTCCGTTGAGAATACTGACTAAAGAATCAATACCATCCTGGAATTCAGGTTTTACTCCTCCATAAGGCATCATGAAAAGTAGATCATTAATTAAATCCATCTTCCCTGATGTAGTGCACGGCCCACACCTTAAATACCATCCGTGTCTTGCTGGCATCATGCGAGTTATTGCATACCATTGTTTGTTATCCATTTGTACCAAAAGTCCTTCAACTTTTGTACTACTTTTCATCGGTTTTGTTTTAAGAACTTGTATCATAGTTTTTTTTAAATTAATTCTAACTCCTCTTGTCTATCAAAAGGTAAGTAATTTTCTAAAAGAGAATTATGTTCTTCTAGGTATTTTAATACAGCAACTTCTTTAGCCTTTGCCTCGACTTCAATATCTACAGAATGTCCATAGTCATTGATTTTTTCATATACCATGTCAGCATGTGCTTGTGCTTTACATTTAGGATCTTCGAAGGTACGTCGGCATGAAGAATAATGAAATAGTGGTTTTACATTATGATGCTGCCATGTACTCATTGCTAATTCAAAAGCTTCTTGTTCAGATAAGCCACCTGGTTGAAAACGGTGATGGTGAAAATCAAATGTAATAGGTACCTTTACTGCAGAGAAAATGCCGTCATGTAAATCTTGCACAGAATACATACTGCCTTTGTCATCATTCTCTACAACTAACCTGGCTTGAGCAGATTTAGACAGATTGAGATAATTAGAGGCCCATCTACCCATAGTAGCCATTTTGTCACCGTATACACCGTTGCAGTGGATATTGATGGGATAGAGGTGAGATTGTGGAAGACCCATAAGATCCATGATCTCTGCCGTTTGATTCAGTTCTTTTTGAGTTTTTTGAACCAATACAGGATTAGGAGAACCTAGTACATTGAAAGGACCTGGATGAAATGATAACCTTTGACCATATTTTTGAGCCAATGTACCTGCACCTTTTAGGAGTGTTGATATTTTTTTGAAGTCCGGTAATTCATTAAGCTCATACTCTGACATCCAAGGAAACATATCTGATGACATGCGGTATACCTTGAAGCCGTTCTTGTCATTCCATTTGATAATCTCAATAAGATCTCTGATATTTTGTAATGCTAGGTTACTAACATGAGACATACCTTTTTGTTGAAACGTAATCTTTCTACATGTGCGGTTTACTGTAATAGGTATATTTCGTAGATGTAAATTGATACAGCAGTATCCTAGTTGAGTGGTTGGATTCATATATTGTTATTTTATTAAATTATAATAAAAATAATTAGATTCTGAAAGATTACATTAAAGAAATAATCCAAAATCTTGCTAACATAAAACTAATACCAAAAATTACTAACCATGTTAGTATAAGAGTCCAATTATATTTTTTATACCATTTCATATGAAAATGTTTAATTACTTAAAGGTGCTTTAATAGATTTATGGCTTTCATAATCTAAAAGTTCGTATGCAAATTCACCTTTTAAAATATCTGATGAAACTATATTAAGTTCAGGTAACATAATTGGATCTCTCTCAATTTGTTCTTTTGCTTGCTCTATATGATTTTTATATAAATGTACATCCCCTAGATTTCCAATTAATTGATCAGGTACCATGTTTACCTCATGTGCGATGATTTTTAAAAGTAATGCATAACTTGCAATGTTAAACGGAAGACCTAAGAATGTATCAACAGATCTTTGATTCCACATTAAAGAAATTGACCTAGTTGGTATTTCGTTATCATCCATAAAGTCTAAAGTATTTATCATACCTAAACCGTTACCGTCGTATGGTTTATCAGAATATAAAGCCCATCTTTCATGGAAGCTTAGTTCTTTAGTGTAAACTTGAAATCCATAATGACAAGGCGGTAAAGTCATATTAGGCAAATCCCCTGGATTCCAAGCATTAACTATTAATCTTCTACTATCAGGATTTCTTTTTAACAGAAATATTAGGTTAGCGATTTGGTCAAGACTCATATCATAAGAACCATCTCGTTCTTGTCTACCATCCCAATCTCTCCATTGTTTTCCATAGATTGGACCTAACTCACCCCAAAGATTTGCAAACTCATCATCGGTTTTAATTTTATCAACAAACTCTTTTTGTGATAACGAATGGTCATGAGGTGGATTGCATTCAATGTCTGCATATCGTTTATAAGCATCACCATTCCAAATATTACAATTATTATCAACGAGGTACTTAATGTTGGTATCTCCTTTTAAGAACCACTTAAGTTCAGTAGCAATTGTTTTCATTGGCATTCTCTTTGTAGTTAACAAAGGAAACCCTTGTGACATATCCCATCTGATAGTATATCCGAAAATTGATTTTGTACCTGTACCAGTTCTATCTTTCTTATGTTTACCATAATCTAAAATAGTTTGCAAAAGCTCCTGGTATCTTTCGTCTATTGTAAAATCTTTATCTTCTATTATCATTTTCTTTTTTGTTTCCATTTTGTTTCCAATCTATCCAAAACCCTACAGCAACCATTAGGTGCAAAAATATGGATAAACTATATTCATATGCATCATGCCATGTAGCAAAGTGTAAATGTACATGACCAATTATCCAAAAAGGTATAGCCATTTGTTGACTGTACCATATTAAAAAGAATTTTATAAATTTATTCAACATCAAAGAAAAACATTTGCCAGAGCCTACCTGAATTAATATCATGACCAAAGTAATCTCCAGCTGTGTGTAAGGCTTTACCATCAAAAATTACTAATCTATTATAAACATTCCCAAATACATCAACATCTTCAAATAATGTACCGTCTACAAAAGTTTCTTGTTGAGGAAAATAATCATATACATTATCACTTTGTGATGAGTGGTAAATTTTACTTTTCTTATTAGCAACAATTTTAGTCCCTGCTTGAAATGGTGCATTAGGTGTTAAGAAAACCATCGCAGCATACTGTTGTGCGTCTACGTGGTAAACATTAGGTATTCCTGCTGTACCATATTGGAAGACTCCGCATATTTGATAAGTCTCTCTCCAGTTGGTTATTTTTTTACCCATGATCTTTTCAAACTGTTCCTTCACATCATCAAATAAAAACTGCTTACGAGTTCTACAGCCTACACCACCATGTTCTTTACTATCACAAGTGTAATACTGTTTTAATGCAAATTCTCTAACTGCATCAGGGTTTTCATAAAAGTCATCTACAATCCAAGCTCTTCCTTTAGAATCTTTTTTATTTGTTTTAAATGTATCGGTCCATAACCATCCATGTTGATCATCTACGTGATTTAAGCTTATTTCATCCATATTAATATTATTTTTAAATTAAATGAGGCTTAGCTTCATTTTGACCAGCATTAGTAACTTTTACATAATCCGGGAAAAAATCACTAAGACATTTAGCACCAGCATATGAGAGAGCAGATCTTACACCGTCAGTTAAACCTTTAATTATATATTTAGCACCACCTTTAAACGGTATGATTGTTGATTCACCTTCAACATTTCTTTGTGCTTGTCCATGCTTGGTTTTTGTTTCTAAAGATGCGGATCCTCTATATCTTTTATAAAGAGCATTTCCTTTTTCTATCATTTGACCTGGGGATTCTACAGTACCAGCAAGAAGAGATCCTAACATTACATTATCAGCTCCTACTGCTAATGCTTTTGCAATATCACCACTACTTCTAATTCCGCCATCTGCCATAATAGGTACTTCAGCAACTTTAGAGATTTCTTCAATGCAAGTAACATTAGGTACCCCAAATCCTGTTTTAATTCTAGTAGTACATAATGAACCACCACCGATACCTACTCTTAACCCATCCGCACCAGCTTCTTGTAATCTTTCAGCTGCTTCTGCTGTTGCAATATTACCTGCAATAATATCTACATGGCTAGGTAAATTCTCTTTGCACCATATTGTCATATCTATAACATTTTGGTGATCGCCGTGGGCAACATCAATTAAGAGTACATTGGCACCTGCTTTAATTAAATTCTTAGCCCTTTGTTTATCATCTTCTTGTACACCGATCGCAGCCATAATAGGAATAGTTTCCAAATATTCGCCAGCAGCACTTATCTTTTCACAGAGTTTTTGAATTTCAGTATACTGCTCTATAATTTTATTAAATCTATGTATACATCCAACACCACCTAACTGATAAAGTTTAAACGCCATATCACTTTCACAAACCGTATCCATAGGAGATCCTACGATAGGTATACTAATTGTATAATTTTTAGAAAGTTTTGTTGTAAGATCAATGGATTGTCTTGACTTAATGTTAGAGAATCCTGGTACTAATTGAATATCATCGTATGTTAAATATGTCATTCTTATTTTAAATTAAATGTTACGGTATCTTCTTTTCTCTGCCCACTGAACTTTTTTACTTTTACCTAGCATGCTATATTTAGCAACCTTTTTATTAAAGGTATTTCTCGTATCTTGTGTATGAGGATTGCCATTATTTTGTTGATCTGTGTTTGTCACTTTATTACTGTTTATTTTTATATGTAAAAAACTTAAATTGTTTAACCTTTAGTTATTTTAAGTTCTCCTTTTGTTGCAGTTACACTTATAACATCACCTTCGGAAATTTGTTTTTTAAGAATCATTTCAGCAACAGGATTTTCAATTAATCGCTCTAACGATCTTCTTAATGGCCTTGCACCATACTTTGGATCAAATCCCTGTTCTAAAATTATATTCTTCGCAGCTTTATTTACCTTTAGAATATATTCACCAACATCTTTTAAGTTTTCAGCAAGCTCCTTACATTCTTTATTTAAAATTGACATTACCACATTTTTAGTTAAAGAATTAAAAACTATAACTTCATCAATTCTATTTAAAAATTCTGGTGCAAACTTTTTCTTTAATGCTTTATTAATGATATCCTTTTCTGCTTGTTGTTCTTCGGCAACCGTTTTTGTACCAAATCCTATACCGCTACCAAAATCTTGCACTTTCCTAGATCCTGTGTTTGAAGTTAAGATAACCAAACAATTTCTAAAATCAATAGTTCTTCCTAAAGAATCAGTTAAGTAACCATCATCTAACATTTGGAGAAGTACATTAAACACTTCTGGGTGGGCTTTTTCTATTTCATCAAATAATATAACAGAGTGTGGCTTTCTTTTTACTTGCTCTGTTAAAAACCCACCAGATTCATAACCTACATAACCAGGAGGGGCTCCGATTAATTTTGAAACAGAATGAGGTTCCATATACTCAGTCATATCAACCCTAATAAGATCCTCATCAGAATTAAACATATAAGAACTTAACTCTTTTGCTAATTGAGTCTTACCAACTCCAGTAGGACCTAAGAAAATAAAATTACCCATAGTCCTATTTCTTTTTCTGATACCTACTCGGTTTCTTTGAATGGTCATTGATATTTTATTGATAGCCTCTTCTTGCCCAATTACCTTAGAAGATAAATGTTTATTTATTCCTAATAAGTTTTTGTGTTCTTTATCAGTAATCTTTTCTACAGGTATACCTGTTGCTTTAGAAACAACATAAAGTATATCATCCTCAGTTATTTCCATTCTTATTTCTGATAATTCGGACTTCCATGTTTTATATTCTAATTCAATTTTATTTTTTACCTTAATACATTCATCTCTCATACTTGCAGCAAGTTCGTATTTTTGAGATTTCACAGCATCCTTTTTACTTTTTTCTTTACTGATTAATTTTTCTTCTAACTGCTTGATTTTTTTAGGAATCTTAATATGCTTTAAATGTTTATACGAACCTACCTCATCTAATATATCAACAGCTTTATCAGGGAAGTATCTTTCCATCATGTATTGATCTGCAACCTTTACAATCATTTCGATAATTTCATCAGAGTAATTTACATTATGAAAATCGGAGTACTTATGCCGTAAGTGAGATAAGATTTCAACAGTTTCTTCTAATGAAGGTGGTTCAATTACAACCTTCTGAAACCTTCTATCTAATGCGCCATCTGATTCAATGCTTTCCCTAAACTCATCAAAGGTTGTTGCACCAATACATCTAATCTCCCCACGAGATAACGCAGGCTTAATAATATTAGAAGCATCTAATGAACCAGTAGAACCACCTGCACCCATAATAGTATGGAGCTCATCAATAAAAATAATTACATTTGGATTTTCTACTAACTCATCAACGATGGCTTTCATACGCTCTTCAAATTGACCACGGTATTTTGTACCGGCAACTATTGTTGATAGTTCTAAGGTGTATATGATTTTACCTTGTAAAGTAACAGGTACATTACCTTCAATAATTCTTGACGCTAAGCCTTCAACTATTGCAGTTTTACCGACACCAGGTTCCCCCACTAATACAGGGTTATTCTTTCTACGTCTTCCTAAGATTTGTACAACTCTAAGAATTTCATCTTCTCTACCAATTACTGGATCAAGTTTACCTTCTATAGCTAATTGTGTTACATTAGTTCCATATTGTTCTAATATGGTTAATGTACCAGTTCTTTTACTTGATTTCTTTTCTTCGTTAGTCTTTCCTTCGTCTGGATATATTTCTCCCATATTTCGTTTTAGATTTATAAAATAATTATAACAACATTTTTAGGTTTCTGAAAGCCATAATGTTACTATATTAATTATACCTAAAAAAACTAAATAGTTTAAGTTAAGATTTAATTGAAATACTTAATTCGGAGGTGCCTTTGATTAGGCGGTGAATGATACCTTGTGGTATCTGAATTATTTTACCAGGTGGTATATTTTGTGGGAGTTCATTGTCAAATTGAAATTGCCAATCGTTTTCATTTAAAGATTCAATCCAACGATCTTCTTCATCGGCATGCCATTTATATAAATGATCTGGCGCAGATTTATCAAAATGCCTTAAGACTGTGTCAGTAGAATAATCTTCTTGTATAAAAGGCTTGGTTTGATCTTCCATCTGATTAACTACTTGCTCATTAGTTAATTCATTACACTTACATGATGTACATTTGCAATCTTTCATTGCTTATTCGTATATTCCAATATTAATACTACCAGGTTTAAATGATATAAGTGTGGCTCCGATTGTGTCACCAATCTTTTCCCATGTAGATTTATCACTCATATAAGAAGATAATCTTACTTCATATCCTTTACCTTTTTTCTTAACTGATTTAATTGACTTAGGAGAAATATCCATATTATCTATAGCCATTTCTAAATCATATTTAAAATCAGTGAAGTTACCTTTATAAGATTCATTCATTACTGATTCATCAACACCAACAGTTGCAAGTTTAGTAATATCTTTATATTGATATAAGAAACCGATAGTTGGATATTTAGCACCATCTGTTACTTTGTAACCTACGGCATTCTTATTAGTTTTAGGAGGGTTGGGTATGTTTACTCTTTTCATATCCTTTCCTTTAAATATAAAGGGTGCAATAAAACTCTTTTTAGGTGCATAGTCAATTTCAATTACTTCCCATTCACCAAAGTTAGTTTTAATTTTATCACCTACTTTAAATTCATCAGTAATATATCTTTCAGCTTCATTAATACTTTCTTCTAATCCGTCCTTATTTACTAATGTTAATTTAAAAGAGTCATGTAAACCAGTTTTCCTTTTTCCGGATTTACCGTTAGTAACTCTTACGTAAGCATCATGCCCTCCAACTTTTCCATCTACTCTTTGGTAAATATTACCGTGTTGATTTTTAACATAATCTCCTGGCATAATTTGACCTCCTTTAGCTTCATTCATTATAGTTTTGGCTAGATTTTTTACTTGTGCTGTTGATTTTATTCCATAACGTGACAAAGCTTCTTCATTACCAAATTCATCAATGAATTCTATCATATCCTTTACAGTACCTTTATCTTCAATACCTTGAAACATATCCATTGTTTCTTGATCAGTTCCAAATATTTTTTCTAAATTATTAGAAGCATCAGTTACTGATTCTTTAAGACTATATTCTTTTTTTAGTTTCTCCCATGCAGCTTGATGTTCTTTTCCTAACTTTTCACGACCTAAAACTTTAGATAGCATTATCTTATTGAGTGATAATTGTTCATACTCTAATGGCTTATCCCTGTTAGCTTTTAACCTAGCCTTTTTCTCAACATCTTTAATTGCAAGTTTAATTGCATGTTCATCTTTATTAATATGTTTGAATTCTGCTTCATTAACTGATTCATTAACTCTAACACCATAAGTAGTTCTTAAATTTCCTAATTGACCTTTCTTAACATCTAATTGTTTACCTGTACGTTTCATTGTCTTAAGATCAATAATATCAAACTCAGAAATACTACCTACAGATTTTATAAACTCTAATGCAACATCACCTAAATCAAAAGCATCTTTCCAATCAACGAAGAATTTTCCAGGTTTTGAAACTTGTTTTATATAAGCACCATTCTGTGGTTGGTTATTAGGTGCAATTCCAAATTTTCTTAAATGAGTTAATCTTTGCTGATCACTACCTTCATTAACCGATTCTTTAACTACTTTATCCCATGCTGCCATAAAATCTGGTCCATCTAATTTATAATGGCCAATGATATCAGCAATAGTATTATCCATTGACATCTGAACTTCATCTTCATACTTCTCACCTGTGATAGCTTCGTATTCATTACGGATTGCTTGTGCTAATATTTCAGGATCTACGTAACGTCCATTAATATTTTGTCTTTTTAATGCGGCTAATGAATTCTTAAGGGATCCTACTCCATTAACTCCTAATCTATATGCTTCGTATGTTTTAAAATATTTCATATTATTCTCCAAATTTTGGTATTCTTCCGAATGATGCTTCTTTCAAAGCTTTTTGAAAATCTTCAGTGTCTGGAATTAAATCATCAGCACTTAAAGCTTTTGCTCTTTTTACTATAAACTTTGCGGCAGCTGCTTGATCTTTTGCTCTACCGTATGCCTGAATAGCATTTTTTAAATCTTCTAAGTTTTTAATTGGAAAGCTACCATCAGGTAACGCTAATCCTTTTTCTGCCATTGCTTTTCTTTGATCATTATCGTAATTTTCTATTACCATTAATTCAACATCAGCATAAGCATCTTGGATAGCTTGTTCTAAATTATCCTGTGCATCTTTTCTTAATTTAGTTAATCTACCTGCCTCAGTTTTAAAAGTTTCTTTATCTGCGTCTGTTTTAGCACCTTTAAATTTTAAAAGATTAGCTTTAAGATCTGTCATAACCTTATCTAATTTTTTCTGTGCCATGCTTACGGCTTTATCACCTTTACCTTCATTGACGGTAGATTCAAATAATGACTGTAAAAACTCTACTTCATCTTTTGTAAAATATTTACCGATTGTTCTTGCATTATTAATCTTTATCTTAAGATCACGAACTTCTTTCTTGCTCATTTCTTTAGCTTCAGTAAGAGATTCACCTTTCATTTCAACCTTACGCATTTCTTTAGCTTTAGCCTTAAGTTCTTTAAACTCATCCTTTACTTTAGTATTAGCACCTTTAACAAATCTATCTAATCCCCAATTAAATGCAGCAGTAAATAATTTATCAAAAGGTAAAGATCCAAACTTTTTACCATAAGTAGAATATCGTAACCAATCTGCAAAGCCTTGTGCCATATCCTTAGATAATTTAATACCTTCAACTTCGGATGTATTACCGTTTATAACATCTTTAAGTAATCTATCGGCCGAAGCTCTACCTTCATTGACTTTTTCATTAGCCATATTATACCTTACGTCTTCCACCCAATCATCATTAGTAAATTCCCCATAACCTTTTACAAAATCCATTGGGTTCTTTCTTGCCATCATTTCTATAGATTTCAGATAGTCTTTAATATAGTTTTTATCTAATTTTTTACCGGCAAATGTTTTAGTTAATGCATTTACAGCATCCTTTAAAACATTCTTAGCGGTTGATTCATCTACAGATTCATAATAATCATCATATCCATATCTATCATCTTCTTCTTCTTGGTACCATGATTGATTAGGATCATTCTCAGGCTGTTCTGTAAAGTCGTGTCTTTTCCAATTATATCTAGGATTTTCTACTAAGGCAGGAAATAGTGTCTTCCTCTTTTTATCTTTAGTTTTTAATTTACCAAAGGCTAAATCAATACCTTTTTGTCTATCGGCATCATAACCATTCATAGTAGCAACAAGATCATAAAAATCCATTCCACCAAATACTCCATAACCGTCATATCTAGTTTCTTTCCATTTGTTACCTTCATTATCATACATATAAACATCAATGGTATTTTGCTTTTCAGATCCTATTTGTTTATTAGAATCCTGAGTCATCCATGAAAATTGCCCTTCATTTAATTGATAGGATTTCTTTTCGCTAATAAAATCTTCTTTAGTTTTAATATATCTCATAATTACAAATATCTTTTTGTCATTCTTTCCCAATTCTTTAAACCTGCTTGTTTAAGACCAGCAGCCTTAACAAAAGTTCTCATGGAAACATCATTAGCCTTTTTCATAAATTCATAAATTTCTTGCTTATCCTTTAAAGGCATATCCTTAGGGTCAAGATAAGGAAGTAAAGTTTTAATTCTTTCCATAAGAGTAGCATCATCAGGATTAACATCCATTAAAATAGATCTTGAGCGAATGGCACCATCAGGATCAGCTTTATCTTTAGGTAAGTTGGAAATAAAGATTACTCTACCGGCAAAATCAAAATAAGCAGGTACCATTCCATTCTCTATCATATTAAATTCTCCTTCAGGATCCATTTCAAAATCTTTAGGATCAAATACTAATCCACTTTTCTTAAGATAAGATATTCTTCTTACCTTTTTTGTATCAAGAGCAGCCTTTAAAATATTACGACCGTTCTCATCTCTAAATACAGCATCACAATCATCAAACACTAATACCTTATTTCTATACTGAAACATTTTCTTAAACATCATAATTGTTGATACCGCACCAGATACCATAATGTAATCATCATCTATAATTAAACCTTCATCTTTTAGTGCTTTCTCTACACTAAAGGTTTTACCGGTACCAGCTCTACCAGATATCATCAAAGAATTAAATGCACCTGCGGCAACCTTTCTTGCTATATCATAAATATCTTGTAATGTTTCATCTAAGAATTTAACTTTATCTGCTAAAGTTTCTTCGTTTGCAGCAACTGCAGCCGGCTCTTCTAAATTAATAGTTTCATTTCTTTTTAGCTTAAGAATTGCACCATAAGATATTTTTAAATCTCTAGATATTTTTGCAGCACTCTTACCAGATTTTAATTGCTTAAGAACCATTTTTTGTTCTTGTGCTGATA
>Ga0209603_1001090_pt1 | contig 29239 bp, 22 predicted proteins | sample COGITO_mtgs_1206_FD_184812 | JGI IMG/M metagenome (GOLD analysis project Ga0209603, IMG submission 184812) | Pelagic marine microbial communities from North Sea - COGITO_mtgs_120607 (SPAdes) (version 2) | ecosystem: Environmental > Aquatic > Marine > Epipelagic ... | reverse complement strand
CTTGCATCTTCTTGGTCTTGAATACCTCCATTTCCAGAAATTGTAGTCCAATTAGATGAAGACTGGGCTATGAAATCACCAAAATTATAACTTTCAAAATCATCTTTATACATCTCTGAGCCTTGAACTTCTGCATAATAAGTAGTAGTAGTTGTAGGATTTACGATATTAGTGTTTAAGGGCACCAATCCAGCTGAATCACTGTACCAATTTATTATTCCTTGGTTAGAATTAGCTTGAAGAGTTAGACTTCTTCCCTGGCAAACTGTATCATTAGTTACAATAGCAGGAGCTGGGGTAAAATAATTTTCTTCATCGCGAATAAATATGTTATTTGACGGGACTTGATCATTGGTTGCTTGAGTTTCGTATTCGAAAGTATATACACCATCAACACTTAAATTAGCTGTTGTATTAAAAATATAGTTTAGAGTATCGCCATAATTTAGGGTAGATGCTACTATTTCAGAAATTGGAGCTCCACCATTTATTTTATAGCTTACGTTAAAGTTGCTTTGAGGGTTAATTCCTTTGTTTATAATTACTATTGATACTTGCTCGTTTGACGACAAACTACATCCAGAATTAGAGTAACCTTTATAAAGCTCCAAATCAGACGCAATAGCTTCAAAAACACGAAACTCATCAATTGCGATATCTCCCTGCAATGTATTTCCATCTGAACCAACACTTAGAGTTCCAGTTATTCTAAATTTAACAGTGTTTGATGAAATTGTAATAGGAATACTTTGTTGAAACCATTGATCACCTCGATCCCCACTTAAGGTGAAAATATTAAAATAGTTATTTCCGTCATATAAATCAATATTTAAATCACCTATTGCAGATCCGAACATGTGGTAATAAAAACTTAGTTCAGGGTTGGTTAAACTACTTATGTCAATATCTTCACTATAGATAACTGCAAAATCACCATCTACTCTTGGATAAGAAGCCTCAGTGTAAATATAATTACCTCCACCAGTTACATCATCTGATGGTCCAGTATTAGCCGTATTAGTTCCACCATTATTAAAGGTCCAATCAAAATCATCTAAAGAATCTTCTTGTGTCCAGCAAATAGGAAAAATAGTATCAAAATTCTCTGTAAATGGAGCAATTCTAGCGGGACAGCCAGTTGTAAAAGTTATTGGAGCTGAATTATAACTAGTATCATTGTTAGGACATATAGAAGTTACAAAAACACTATAATTAGTACTTGGAGTTAGATTATTAACCACTGTAGGGTTAGAATTAGTATTGATGATATTCCCGTTGTAGTTTATTATCCATGAATTTGCATTTACACTTGATTGCCAAGATATTTCTACTGATGTTGAAGTTAAATTATTAAATGACAAGCTTGTAGGGGCAGGGCATGTGGGAGCTTCTCTAACTTCAAAGTTATCAATAGCCATATCACTTGACCAGCCATCCCCAATGGTTCCAGTTATTCTAAATTTAATAATGGTTGATGAAGTTGTAATAGGAATACTCACTTGAAACCATTGATTTCCTTGATCTCCACTTAAAGTAAATATATTAGCGTAACTAGCTCCATCATAAATCTCGATATCTAAATCCCCCATATCGTCACCATACATATGATAATAAAAATTAAGTTCAGGATTGGTTAAACTACTTATATCAATGGAATTGGTAAATAAAATTGCTTCATCTCCTAAGTCTCTGGGATTAGAGGCTTCAGTATAGATATAATTTCCTCCACCCGTTACATCATCTAATGGTCCAGTTTGAAATCCATTCTGAAGTGTAGGGGGAGGACCAGAATTTATCGACCAATCAAAATCGTCACTGGTTTCTTGTGTCCAACATATGGGGAATGTGTTGTCAAAATCCTCAAAATATGGTGCGATTTCAGCTGGACATTGTCCATAAGTGAATATTGAAACAAAGAGAAAGACTACAATTAATAATTTCTTCATTTTGTGAACTTTAAACTAATTTAAGACAAGTTAAATTTCAAAACAAGAAAAATAATAGGAATTAGGTGAGTTAACCTATTTATTAAGAAAGCAAAGGGGAGTTAGTTATAGAAATCGTTATTTCGGCTTTTTAAAAAATAGTCCAAGCGGAAGAAATAAAAACAAGGCAAATATTTTAAAATAAGCTCCAATTATAGGAACTAATATCATTACTATCCCCCATAAATATTTAGTTTTGATTTTAATTTTTGCCATTAATTAAAGTTAAGAAATTGGTTTGATAAGCTCTGCACTATTATTCCCTGCGTAACTCACTTCTCTACTTACTTCATATGTATTGATGTCAATATTAACTTGATTTAGATTCCAGCTTCTAAATACTGGCTCATTACTTAATAGTGGCATTCTATTGTGAATATGTGATATGCTATCAATTGCTTCTGTAGTCAATAAAATAACTATGTTTTCTCTCATAATAGACTTCACATACATTGTATCCTGTTCACTATGGAAATAGTATGGTTTCTTGCCCTCATCAGTCTTAAGCCACTCATACCATCCATTAATTGGAACATAACACTTTCTAAATCCTTTAAAAGTTGACTTGGTTCTTACTGTTTCTCTCTTCGCATTAATAATTTGTCCCTGCTTCATCCAACTAGGTGTAAAACCCCAATTGAGCTTTAAGCATTTCATATCCTCATTTAGAACAGCTATTGCCGAGGAAGGAGCTATATTAAAGCTACGAGTAACTCCTGCCTCTTTAGTTCCTTTTACTTTACTATGATTTGAAAAATTGAATCTTCCACACATAAAAACAAAAGTATAAACTAATTACTTATTCTATTTATGTAGATATTTACATCAATGAAACGACTGTCAATAATATTTAGTTTAATATGTTCACTCTGTTATTCTCAAGACTTAAAACCTCTTGGATTATACAATGATATTGTTTCACACTCCTACTATACCCTATCTTACTCTGAAGATCACGAACAAGCTGAATGGGTTTACTATACCCTAAACTCAAATCAATTAAACTCAGCTGTAGAGAGAAAAGACAATTTCAAACCTGACTTTAAAGTAAAAACATCCTCAGCACAATTATATGACTATAAAGGAAGTGGTTACGACAGAGGGCACCTTGCTGCTGCTGCTGATATGAAATACAACTCTAGTTCTATGAGTGAGAGTTTCTTTATGAGTAATATGTCTCCACAGTTAGCCAGCTTTAATAGAGGGATTTGGAGAAAGATTGAGAAACAGTTTAGAGATTGGAGTTATAAGTATGGTGAGCTAGTAATTATAACAGGACCTGTTTTAAAGGGTGAGAATTATGGTTCCATTGGTTATAATAAAGTTACTATTCCTAAGTGGTTTTATAAAGTGGCAATAGACCCTAGTAATTACGATAGAAACGTAGCCATATTAATAGAGAATATAGGCAGCTCTGCGACTATAAAAAGCTTTGTTGTCACAATTGACTATCTCGAGGAGTTTAGTGGCTTAGACTTCTTCTATAATCTTTCTGATGAGGTTGAGGAATCATTTGAAAGTAGTACACATACTGAATTATGGGATTGGAATGTGACTTATGTCTCAAAACCAAGAACTATCAACTCTTATAAAGCACCAACTTCAAATGGTGAGATATTTAGAACAACTACAGGAAAAAAATATCATATAGAGAGCTGTAGATACTTATCTAAGAGTAAAATACCAATAACCTTAGGTGAAGCTAAAGATAAAGGTCTTGGTCCTTGTGGTGTCTGTAAGCCTTAAAAGTTAACGATAGGTAAGTATTTAAAGAAGACTTGCTAAATTAATTTCAACTTTAAAGTTTTTGTATATTCAGCTTCAATTTTGTAAAATGAATTATAAAGAGAAAAAAATTTCACGGCTTAGAACAGGGAGAAACCAAGAATGGTTTAAACCTTTTTATGAAGGAAATTTCATTGGCGCTAGCTTTGGTTTAGAGTTGAATTTATCGAACGATTTATTTGATAACTGGAGAGATTTTAATAAAAAATTTATTGATTACGTTATAGAAATCCATCCTGGAAAGTCAAGAGTTGGAGCAGGATTAAACTGCGGAGTAATATGGACTTTAGCTAAAGGGTTGCCTATAGATTCTATTGTGCTTTGCCCTGATGAAGAAGGGAATTTCTTTGCTTGCAAAATTATTTCAGATTATCAATATTCAAAAAATGAGCCACACCACAGAAGACAAGTTGAATGGCTTACACCTCCAATTTTAAAATCTGAAATCTCTCAAAGGTTAAAAAATTCACTTCAAGCCCAAAATACGTTAATAGATATATCAAAGCATTCCGAAGAGATAGAGTCATTTATTTTTGAAAATTCAAAAAAGATAACAACTTCTGACCCAACTATAATTGAACCATCAGAGTTTGCATTGGAAAAACACCTAGAGGATTTTCTTGTAAAGAATTGGAACAAAACTAAGCTAGGTAAGGCTTACGACATATATGTTGAAGACGGTGATATTGTGGGGCAACAATACCAAAGTGACACAGGACCTATAGATATTCTAGCAATAAGTAAAGACAAAAAAACAATTTTAGTCGTTGAACTTAAAAAAGGCAGGGTAAGTGATAATGTTGTTGGTCAAATTCAAAGATATATGGGTTACGTAAAGGATGAGCTCATTGAAAAAGGCCAAAACGTTAAGGGAGTAATAATTGGTTTTGAGGATGATATTAAATTACAAAGAGCTTTGTCAGTAACTAATGATATTGAATTTTATAAATACAAAGTTGATTTCAAATTATACCAATAACAATAACTTAAGCTCAACAAAGAGGTCTTGGTCCTTGTGGTGTTTGTAAGCCTTAGTTATTTCTTCTCTTTTCCTAAAAAGTCATCCCATCCTTTCCATTGATCTTTGTATATAAAACTTAAATCATAACTTTTCTAAATATAGTTCTGTTAAAACAGGGTAACTATTTACATATTCTCTAAGTTTTTCTAGTTGAGCATAATCTTTTTGTTTTTTATAAAAAGATATTAAAAAATTAAGTGGTTTAAAATGTAATAAATTTTTAGAAATAGCAATATCATAATAGTTCAAAAGCTCATTACAAGCCTTAAGTCTTACTTGAATATTTATTTTTGGTGTATTAAAGTAATTGAGTTGATTATATTTTGCTGTTCGGCTTACAGGAATATCCAAACTCCTATAATAGGAGTCTAATTTAACAACAGTTTTGTACTTACCCTTTAGTCTTTTTTCTCTAATTGAATCATAAAATAAAGAAAACTCCTCTTTAAAAATTGATTGTCCGTTCAATAAATCTTCTAACAATCTTTCTATTTTATCTTCAGAGTAAGTAAGAATTGTTTTTGAAAACTTTTCTGGTATCCAATATTTAGCTCTATTTATGGAACCTAAAATTCTATCTCTTTCTCTATGCAACTTCTGAGACTCAGACAATTTCTTTTTCTTGTTTTCCTTATTTTTCTTTTTTATAGATTGAATTTCTTTTTCTCTAATTAATACTTGCTTTTGTTCTTCAGTTAATTTTTTTGGAGGGTTCTTAATTAATTTAAGCTCTAATCTTCTTATTTTTTTTCTAAGCTTTTCTTTAAGCTGCCAAATCGAATTGGTTGTAAATTCATATTGTTCATTGAGTTCCGGTTCAAATGGAAAATTTATACTATTTAATCTCAAATTATTTTCATTATTTAATAACCCTTTTTTATGTAACTCCCTTTGTTCCTTTACCCAATCTTCAATTTCGTCAATAAACCTATATTTTTTAAATTTAGAGAACTGTATCTCCCAAGGATCTTTTTTAGGATTCCATAACATTCCTAATTGATTTAATCTGTCTATCTTATACTGCTCAAGCTTACCACTTCTCCTTAAGCTTCTTTGTCTTGACAACCAGGAATTAGCTTCCATTTTCTTTTTAGCATTTCTCAATTCTTGTTTTTCATTTTCAGAAAGAGAACTATTAAATTGGATTTCCCCTTCTTTTAAAATATTTGATTTTTGTTTATTTGCTAAATCTCTTTTTTCATAAACTTTATCAGAAATTAAATCTAAGTCCCTTTCGTTATTTTTTTTTCCTTTATGAGTTATATAAACTTCAAGATTTTCATAAGATTTATAGTTACCCGAAATTGAATTTAAATAAGAGAATGTTGCTATCACATTTCCTTCATTGTCTTTTAAATATTTTTCAGGATCAATCATTTGCTTATTCTTCATTCAAATTAAACTAGAGCTTTTTTAATCTTTTCAGAAAAATTTATACTCAATGCTTGATGTTTTTCAATAATTTTTTTCAATTCAATCAATTTATTATGATTTCTATTTTTCCTATGGTATTTGATTAAAAACTTGAACACTTCAAAATTACTTTTTACACTTATATCTCCATTTTTTAATAAAAAATCATCTAATAGTATCAAAATTTTTTGTGATGCATATAATTTCACCTCATTACTGTAATCAAATTTTATATCCAAGAAATAATCATTCTCTTCATAGTGAAATATGTCTGATAAATAGTAAGATAATTCATAATACTTAAGTAAATATTTATCTTTTTTTCTACTATACTTTCTTTTAAAAATTAAGTCAATGTTTTCAAAGTGTTTGTCTTCAGAGATATTTGAAACCTTTTCAATCGCTTTTTTATTCAAAACATTCCAAAAGTTTTTATTTTTTTCATCAATTAAGTTATCTTCTTCAATTATTCGTCTCTGCTCTTGATTTCTAACTTTTAATATATTTTTTTCATTCAATATAACTGAACTTCCAATAAAATTATTCTTTTTTGATATGTTGTATTTTGCTAAAAATTTTTTTGGATTTAGCCCATAGTCTTCTCTCAGCTCTCTTATGTTAGATATAAAAATCAAAAGTAATTCAACACTAAAACCCTTTGTGTTTTTATCTTCTTCAAAAGGAAATTTTATAGCCTTTAAACGCAAGAAATTTTCACTTTCTAAGTTCTTATTAAAAAAAAATTCTCTTTGATCATTAATCCATTTATTTAAATTATTTAATTGAAATAACATATTGTAGCTTAATGTGCTTTCAGGGTTTTCAATTAATAGTTCAACTGGGATTTTAATATAATTTTTTTTAAACTTTAGAAACATTTTTTCCCATTCATCAGTTGTTGGGTTCCAAACCATTCCAAGCTCGTTTAGTTTGTCAATTTTGTATTTTTCTAACTTACCTTTCCTTCTGAGGCTTCTCATTTTTGTTAACCAAGAATTAGCTTTAGACTTTTTCTTTTCTTCTAAGAAATCCTGAATTTCACCTGGACTTAAATTACTTTTTTCAAACTCACGATATTCAGTTTCAATTGATTTAAATTCTTTTGTTTTTTTTTTAATTATGCTCTTACCTGAATCTTTTAATAGGTCCATTAAGTCAGAATAGCTGAATTTCGCTCCGTTACAATTGATATAACAATCTTTAAAGTAACTATTAATGATATAGTTAATTTCCATCATATGAAGTCCTTAAACATATCAAGGTTTTCCTCAAATGTTCTTCTTTTCTTTTTTAGTGTTCCAAAGACAAATGCATTTCTTAATCTCTCTGAAAAATTGATAAAGTCCAACCTTTCATAATCAGCTAATTTTATATAATCAATTGGTTTAGACTCCCCTCTTTCGCCTTTACCTTCGGTAAATCCCTCAACAAATGCTCTAACTCTATAGTCTGTAGCACTAATACTTGAAATAAGTTGATACAATCCTTTAAAGGAGGACTCGTTAACTTGTTCATTAACATCTCCTGTAGTATATACAGGAACAATAATAGCTGCCACCTTATCTGGATTATCAGGATCTAATCTTAACGCTCTTCCAATTGCTTGAACTATAGAAATCGTACTTGATTTAGGAGACGAGAAGAAAATAGAATCTACCTTTTTAATGTCTATACCTTCTTGTAATGCAAAAGCATTAGTTAATACAGCCTTAGGTTTCTTTTTGAATCTTTTAAAAGCATCTTCTCTTCTCTTCGTTGACATTGTCCCTTTAACTGTTTCAGAATAAATACCAAGATTTACTAACTCTTTTGAAGTCATTTCTGCTAGAGCTAACCTTGAATGAAATGAAATCATATGACTTACTCCTATTTTATTATAAATTTCATTAATGGCTAAAGAAGCAGCTGCTTCATCTGCTGAAATACCTTTAGCTACATAAGTTCTGTTATTTAAATGTTCTGCAACTTCTTTATCGTTTACACCAATAGCAATTATTCTGTAATCACACAATAGTTTTTTTTCGATTGCTTCACCTAGAGTCATTTCATAAACTATCTTACCGTAAAGACTTTCATCATTCATATCAAAAGCAAAAACATCTTTTTCAGTTTCAACAATGTCTAATAAATCTTCCTTAAAGACTTTTGGAGATGCAGTTTGAAATAGTCTTAATTTAGCTTTTAGTTCTTGACTATGAACTAGATTAAATAACCCTAAATCATTTTTACTCATTCCTGCTGTTCTGTGAGCTTCATCCGAAATAATAATATCAAACTCAATATTTGAAGCTATAACAGACGGTAAAGACTGGTATGTTGAGAAAAAAACTTTCTTTCCTGAAAGAAAATTATTAAAACCTTCAATGTCGGCTGGGTTAGTTGAAACCATTCCGCCACCCATCTCAATTGCGTGTTCTCTGTCTTCAATGTCTGAAGCTGAACAGCAAGCCATCCATACGAAATCAATTTTTGCTTGTTCCTCCCAAGCATCTTTGGTTTGCCTTATTAATTGTAAACTTGGTGCTAAAAATAAAACGACATTAGCATTTAATTCTTCTGTAATCCATAGTGATGTTAATGTTTTCCCACTTCCTGTTGGCATAACTATTGATGCTCTATCGCAAATTTTAGCTTCCTTCACTACCGCATTAATTGCAGTTTGTTGATGTTTTTTGGGCTTATAAAACTCTCTGGGTTTCGTACCGGTCTCTTTTGATTTTAAAAATCTTTTTATTTCTGAAACTGCTTCTGGTAATGATACTTTAATCCATTCCTTTTGATTTTCGTACTTGCTATGCATATGCTTCTCAAGATCCAAGTAATGGGGTGTATCAATTGTGTAAAGCATTTCATACTTTTCACGTACTGAAGCAACATTTCCTTCTAAAATTCTTGTTTTTGACTCTCTTGTAGTCATACCACACTTTAGCCAACCGTTTTTTAGTTCACTTTCTGTCGATGCTAGATATACTCTTCCTTTGTTAATTTCCAATTTGAAAATTTTAACTAAATATAAAAAACTGATGGGTTATATACTATTCTCTGACAAAGACCCTAAAAAGAAAAGTGATTTTATTTTGATATGGGGGGTGTTAATTCGAAAGGTTTAGGGCAGATTTTTTGGCTTTTTCTTAGATTCTATGGCAAGTTTATGGCAAATAAGGAAATAAAAAACCGCAACCGTTTGATTAACAAATGATTGCGGAATTATTAAGCGGACCGGACGGGACTCGAACCCGCGACCCCCTGCGTGACAGGCAGGTATTCTAACCAACTGAACTACCGGTCCTATTTGATGGCAAATTTAATTTTTTTGAATAGAGATACAAGAAAATAAATACTTTTTTAATTAATTTTTTTTCTTTTTAGTAAATATTGCAATAAAATTTGCTCAAAACCATTTTCAATATCGGCACTAACTAAGTCCACTTTTTGGTGCTTTAGCATATTATGAATCTCATTTATTCGTAAACTTCTTTCCTCAATGTATTTATCTTTAATTTCTTTAGGATGCATTTTAATAGACTCTCCCGTTTCTACATCTACTACATTATAATATTTATTTTTAAGATCTAGCTGGTTCTCTAAATTATTATGAGAAACATCAAAGACTACAATCTCATGTAAATGATGTCTTAAATGTTTTATAGAATTGGCAAATTCTTCAGAATTATTAATAGCCATGAAATCTGAGAAAATAAAGACCAGTGATCGTTTATGAATTTTAGAGGCTAATGAATTAATCATTGAAGCAATATCTGTTTTTTGATTTTTAAAATCACCTTTCTTTTTTTCTAATTCTTTTTCTAAGTTAGAGAGTAAAAAATGCTGATGGGTTAAGGAAGATTTACTAGGGGCATAAAAATCTAATTGATCGCTACAAAGTGAAAGACCAAATGCATCTCTTTGTTTTCTCATTAAAAAAATAAGAGCCGCTGCTGCATCAACAGAAAAAGAAAATTTATTGTAGGGTTGATCAATTGGAAACATCATAGAAGATGAAGCATCGATTAAAATATGACACCTTAAATTAGTTTCTTCTTCATATCTTTTTATAAAAAGCTTATCCGTCCTAGCTAATAATTTCCAATCTAAATGTTTAACAGATTCTCCACTATTGTACAATCTATGTTCGGCAAACTCAACCGAAAAACCATGAAATGGACTTTGGTGCAACCCAGTTATAAAACCCTCCACCACTTGTTTTGCCAACAGCTCAAGAGTTCCAAACTTTCTAGCTTTTTTATAATCAATCACTTATAATAATTCATTTGATAAATTAGCTAACTCTGATCTTTCTCCTTTTTCTAAAGTAATATGAGCAAACAAATCGTTTCCTTTTAACCTATCTATTAAATAAGAAAGTCCATTACTTTGTTCATCCAAATAAGGTGTGTCTATTTGAAAAACATCACCTGTAAATATGATTTTTGTGTTTTCTCCAGCTCTTGATATAATTGTTTTTACTTCATGAGGTGTTAAATTCTGTGCTTCGTCTACAATAAAAATAACATTGGAAAGACTTCTTCCTCGGATAAATGCAAGAGCTAAAATTTTAAGCTTACCCTTCTCTTCCATCTCAACAATTTTTTTAAACTTTTTCTCGTTTTCCCCAAATTGACTTTTAATGAATTTTAAATTGTCAAATAATGGCTGCATATATGGGTTTATTTTCTCATCAGCATTGCCTGGTAAATACCCAATATCATTATTACTTAAAGGAACAATTGGTCTAGCTAAAACAATTTGCTGATATAAATTATGCTGTTCTAAAGCACTAGCTAAAGCCAACAATGTTTTTCCTGTTCCAGCTACGCCCTGTAAAGAAACTAGTTTTATGTCTGGATTTAATAGAGCATGTAATGCAAATGTTTGTTCCGCGTTTTTTGGCTTAATTCCATAAACATATTGTTTATCTACTTTCTCTAACTGGTGTTCAAAAGGATTGTAATATGCTAAAGCAGAGCTTTTACCATTTTTCATAATATAAAACCCGTTGGAAACAACTCTATTTTTGAGAACACTTAGGTCTTGTAATTGACCTTGTTTATGAAGTTTATTTATAAAGTCATATTCAATTTCCTCAATTAATTGTTTACCATTATATAAAGTGCTATCTCTGTCAATTTTGCCTGTCTGAAAATCCTCTGCAATTATATTTAGAGATTTCGCCTTTAACCTTAAATTAATATCTTTCGAGACTAATATTACTTTATCTTTTTTATTAGAAATTTTTAAACTTAAAGCAGCATTTAAAATTTTATGGTCATTTTTATTTCCGAAAATTTTAACTGCGTCTGTCGTAAGATTTTCATCTTCCATTATAATTTTAAAATTCCCTTTGCCAGGGCCATTTATTGGAATCCAGTCCAAGAGTGTAGAGTCTTTACTTAACCTGTCTAAAATTCTAATAAATTCTCTTGCTTCAAAATTTTTAATGTCATTGCCTCTTTTAAAATTATCTAATTCTTCTAAAACAGTAATGGGTATAGCAATGTCATTCTCTTCAAAACAATGCAAAGAGTTATGATCGTGTAAAATCACAGAAGTATCCAGAACAAATATTTTATTTTGCTTAGTAGGTTTAGGCATATACAATAAAGAAAAACATTTTATTATTAATAAAGTCGGAAATTATAATCAATTTTTAGATTTTTAATATTTAGTTAAGTAAGAATTCAAATTCTAAAAATGATTTATTTTTAAGTTCGTCTAAGGCCTCTATCCTACAGCGATGTTTGCCAGGTAAAATGTTTGAATATTTATCTATTTGGACTTTTAGCTTATTATTTTTGTGACTGTATTTGGAAAGCACCCAATTATCATCAATAAATACATTGTAAACATCAACACCACTTTTAGAATCTGTTATTGTGAAAATTAATTCTTGATTATTATTTTTTTGCATGTTATTTATAGCATGCTTAATTATTGGTGGCGAATTGTCCAAAAATATTTTATAATCTCTAAAACTATTTAATTCTGCACTAATAAACCCATTAGAAACAAAACCATTTTTATTACTAATGTTTCCGTTTTTTTTGAAATAACCAATGAATAATTTATCAGCATTATTTAACTGGCTATCGTTTAATTTCATTGCCAAAATAAAATTAGACTTAACTGGGATAATTTTATTTTTAAAAGTATAAACGTCTCCTTTAATAACAGGTTCTAATGCTACGTTATCAAATAAAGAGTTAGAATCGATAGTAATTACCATTTGACTGTCCAAAGAGTAAAATTTATTAATAAATGGCTTTGAATTTTCTAAATAATTATCACAAGATTTAGGCAATTCGTTTTGAACATAAAAATTTAATTCTGAGCTATTATTATTTAAATCCTTAACTAAGATTTTAATTTTATGTAATAAAGTATCTTTAAAACAAAGCAATCCATTTCCTAATTCCCTATTATAAATTTGCAAATCATTCTTGGGATGAATAAATAACTTGTGCGTTTTCTCTCTTTTATTTTGGTAAGCTTTAAAGTCTTTATGAATGTTTATTTCTCTATTAGTCTCAAAATCAATTTCATCAAAAAATAATTCATGGTTTAATTGTCCATCAACTAGCATTTCTATTGAATATATTCCACACTTATTATTACTATTATCATAATTGTCAAAAGCTTTAAGACCAAAAGCAAAAAAACCTTTATTTAAAGTTATAACACTATCATATTTCAAAATAAACTGATTTTCCTTTCTAATTAAATTGAAGTATTTTTCTTTAAAGTTTGGTGAAAAATCTTTATTGTCAAATAAATAAAGTTTTAATTTCTCTATGACTGGACTTTTATTGTCTGAAATATCAAAATTAAACAATTGAGGATTTACAGGATGTTCAGAAATAGTTTCTCTAATTTCAAAATGAAGATGGGGTCCAGATGATCCACCTGTATTTCCAGAGTATGCAATTACTTCACCTTCTTCAACCTTAATTGCCAAACTATCTAAATAATAAGTTAAAGTTTCTGTTTTTAAATTATATTGTTCTTTTCTTATTATTTTTTCAATCTTTTCGGGAAAATGATCTAAGTGTGCATATACACTTGTATAACCATTTGGATGGTCTATATAAATAGCTTTTCCATATCCCCAATGAGAAATATTTATTCTTGATACATATCCACTTTCTATTGAATAAACTTTATAATTTATAGTCCCATTAGTTTTAATGTCTATGCCCGTATGAAAATGATTTGATCTTAATTCACCAAAGTTTCCAGAAAGTGTAATTGGAATACCAATTGGTGATCTAAAATTATTATCAATCTTTACTTGGGAAAAAATTGGTTTGGAGAAAAATAAAATTAAAATTAGGGAAAGAACTTTAATATTGAAGTGCATTTGACAAATCTTATGATAATTATAGAAAATAGATAGTATAAATTTGATTTTTTATTCACAATTAATTTTAAATTTGAGAATATCAATTTAGATTTAACTTTGTGAAAATATTTTAATACATGGATAAAGAAATTTCTGCAATTAATGACATTAGAGTTTTTATCAATGATTTGAAAGATGAATTAAATCTTAAAAATCATGAAAACTCAAAAATTAAAGAAAATATCTTGTCTAAAGAACAAGAAATAAGTGCTCTAAATTCTAATATAACTGTATTAAATGATCAGCTAAAAATGCTGAAATTAGCGAGCCAATTAGATGGAAATGAAGTGGGTTCAACAACTGATGTTAAGTTAATGATTAATGAAATGGTTAGAGAAATTGATAAATGTATTGACTTAATTAATAAATAAAAGATGAGTGAACTTTCTATAAAAGTAATTGTTGGAGGAAGAACGTATCCTTTGACTATTAAAAGAGAAGAGGAAGAAAAAATAAGAAAAGCTGTTTCCGAAATTGAGAATAACATTAAAAATTTAAAAGATAATTATGCTGTTGTTGATATGCAGGATCTATTAGCTATGACCTCCTTAGAATATGCGACAGAATCTATAAGAAAAAACAGTTCTGTGGAGTTTGATCATCTTAGTGAGGAAATCATGAAACTCAAAGAAGAATTAGAAAACTGAATACTTTATATTTAATTTATGTCATTAGAGAATAAAAAAGTACTTGTTACTGGTGGAGCTGGATTTATTGGTTCTAACATTATAGAATACTTAATTCAAAAAAATAATAAAATTACCTGTTTAGATAACTTTTCAACTGGGAAAAAAGAAAATATTGAGATCTTTTTAGATAATCCTAATTTTAAGCTTATTAATGGAGACATCACAAAAATTGAAGATTGCCAAAAAGCTACTGAAAACATCGATATTATTCTTCACCAAGCTGCTTTAGGGTCAGTACCTAGATCAATTGAGAACCCTTTAAAAACTAACGAAGTAAATATTAATGGTTTTTTAAATATTTTATGGGCAGCCAAAAATAATAATGTATCTAGAGTAGTATATGCAGCAAGTTCTTCAACATATGGAGATTCTAAAAAGCTTCCTAAGATAGAAAGTGAAATAGGTTTACCATTGTCTCCATATGCAGTAACTAAATATGTCAATGAATTGTATGCAGGAGTATTTTCAAATTTATACGATCTGGAACTAATTGGATTAAGATATTTTAATGTATTTGGAAGAAAGCAGGATCCTGATGGAGCATATGCTGCTGCTATTCCAAAATTTATTAAATCTTTTATAAATCATCAATCTCCAATTCTACATGGAGATGGTTCTCAAAGTAGAGATTTTACATATATTGATAATGTTATTCAGGCAAATGAACTTGCAGCAACAACAAACAATACTGACGCTTTAAATCAAGTTTATAATGTTGCTTGTGGTAGTCAGTCTTTACTCATTGAATTAATTGAGAATTTAAAATCATTACTCTCTAATTTTGACTCAGAAATTAAAAATATTCCTGTAATTAATGGTCCTGAGAGAATTGGAGATGTTAAACATTCACTGGCCTCAATAGATAAGGCAAAAAAATTACTTGGTTACAAGCCTACTCACAGCTTAAAAGAAGGTCTCACTTCAGCTATAGAATGGTATTGGAACTATTTTAAAATTAAATATTAATTGAATATAATAAAGAATATATTTCCTGGAAAACATTTGGTTAATAAAAAACTAAATAGATTTCTTTTTTATGGAATAGCTTTTTTTATCCCTTTATTAAAAACATTTCAAATTCAATTATTTGATAATACCTACATAATTAAATCAATGGGGGTTATCATTATTTTATTTACAATTTCTGGGATAATTGCAGGTAACTATTCTGTTTTTAAAAAAAAAAATGTTTGGATTAAACTTACAACTGTTTTACTATGGTTAATCCCCATCTTTCATTTACTGTTTTTAAATTCTGTTAATACTTATTGGTATAAACTAGAAGTAAAATTATCTCTAATTTTTATACCAATTATTGTGTTAATTGCAATAGAATTTAAAAAAGAAATATTTTATACATTTTTAAAAGTATTTATTATTGGTGGGATTGTTGCAGTAATAATTTGCCTTATTATATCAATTTATAATTTTTACTTTTTAGAAAATATAAAGGCTATTACGTATCAAAATCTATCTTACTTTCATCATCCAAGTTATTTTGCAATGTATTTAAACTTCATAGTTGGAATATTATATTATCATTCAATAAACCCGATTAAGAGCTTTAATATTAATAGACCCTTGACATATATTTTAATTTTACTTCTTACTTTTTTTATAATACTACTTTCGTCAAGAACAGGATGGGTATCAAATATTTTAATTACTACTTTATTTGTAATTTATTCAATAAAAAGAAAGTCTTTTAACAAAATTAATTTTGGCTTTTTATTGGCTATTATTTTATCTTTTTTAATAATTTTCAAAACAGTCCCTTCTGTAAAATCCAGATCAAATTCACTAATTAATTATATCAGTCATAATATTTTTGAAACTGAAAAAGGATCAAGTTATTTTTCATCATCAGCTACTAGAATTATTGTATGGAAATGTTCTTTAGAGTTGATTAATCAAAAAATTATATTTGGATATGGAGAAGGATTGAGTGGTGTTGAATTAAATAAACTATATAAAAATAAAGACTATAAACAATTAGAAAATAAAAATTTAAATAGCCACAACCAATTTTTACAATGTTTTCTTGATCATGGGCTAATCGGAGGCTGCATAATTATTTTTTTTACAATTATAATGCTTTTTAAAAGTTTAAAAACCAAAGATTATCTTTACTCATTATTTCTAATACTAATTACAATTAATTTCCTTACTGAGTCAATGCTTGAAACCCAAAGTGGTGTTGTTTTTTTTGCTGTATTTAACACGTTATTTTTCTTCCAATGGGTAGATAAAAATATTTCTTAGAATTGACTAAAACTGAAACATACAATTTTTTAAAAAATGTAGGTAATTTATTTTCTGGGGCTTGGTTAGCTCAAATAATTAATTTCATAGCTTTAGTTATACTTCAGCGCTACTTTTATTCCCCAGAAGAATACGCTCCTTTTAGGTTATTTTTTGAATTTTCTTTAGTATTTAGCAGCGTTAGCTCCCTAAGACTAGAAAGTGGACTAATTTTAGAAAGGGAAGATAAACCTGCATTGACTTTACTTAGAATATGTATTAAATATTGTATATATACATCTATAATTGGTGGATTACTATTTACTATTTATTATTATAATGAAATTGAGGTTTTTAAACATGAATGGATGCTTCTACTATTAATGCCTCTAGGAATTCTTGCAAATGGTATGATTCAGATTTCTCAATCGTTTTTCACAAGATCAAAGCAGTTTTCAACTATTAGCTTATCAAAAATAACTCACAGCTTCACTGGAGGTTTAACTCAAGTATTAAATGGAATCATTGGATTTAATTATACTGGACTAATAATTGGAAGAATTATTGGCTTATTTTCTGCCAATTTAATTTATTTTAAACAATTTTTTAAATCTTTTAAATGGCTAAAAAAACATGATTTAGAAGAAAAAAGGTTGCTAAAAAAACATAAAAAATTTATTTCATTTACTTCTCCTGGTTTTTTTATTGGAAGTTCTATTAATCTTGTCATTCTAGTTATGCTAACACGATTTTATGGTGAAGAATTTGGCGGTCTTACTGCAGCTGGGATTCAATATCTAGGTTTAATTTGCATGATTTTTTCTACATCTTTTGCACAAGTTTACTACAATGAAATCGCTCAAATAGATAATCCTGAAAAATTAATCTCATCGTATAATTATTGGGTGAAAAGACTAATATTGGTAGCTATATTAGGTTGGATCATATTATATTTTATCCCACCATCCTTAGTTGAATATATACTTGGAGAGAAATGGTCTGGATTACTTTATATTATTAAAATAATATCTCCATGGATGGGAATAATGTTTGTTACATCATCACTTTCCTACATATTTATTAGACTTGGTAGACAAAAAGAAATTTTCTTTTTTGATTTATTTCATTTATTAATAATACTAATCGCTTTGTACCTGGGACATAATTTGTTTGGTAATAATATAAAGATACTTTATGTTATTTCCTTTACGCAATGTGTTTTTTATATACTTTCTTTAACTTTAGCATATGTTTTTTTAAAAAACAATATTCGAAAATCTTTAAAAAAAGATTATGTTAATAAAAATGAATAATTTAGAAAAACAGTTCTGCCATCATACATCTTGCACTTCCTCCACCATAGGTTTCAATAGTTTCAAGTGATGGAACAATTAGCTCTCCATACTTTTCTAATTTACTAAGCTCTGCTTTTTCCATTGAGTTAAAAGCAGTTTTAGAAATCACGATTAATGGAGTTTCGTTAGAGCCCATTACTTGTAATATATTTCCAGCAAAATTATTCATTTGGGAAACAGAAATTTCAACAACTTCTTTACCTGAAATTTCAAAAGATTCCAATAATTTAAACTTTTCAATTCTATCACTTATAGTGTTAGAACAAACAACAGCAAAGTGATTGCCAACACTTAACATGACATTTGTATGATAAATTGGACTTTTTTTGTCTTTAGAATCATGAAAAGAATCAAAATAAACCAATTTATATCTCATTGTTTTTGAAAAATCTCTTAGTACCTTCAAAGAAGTTCTTTGAGAAAGAGTAGCATAAGCAATTTTATTAACTCGGTCTAAAACCATACTACCAGTCCCTTCAAGAAACAAATTTTCATCTTCATAAAAAGTGAGATCAATATTCTTTTTAAAATTAAATAAGATGTTCTTTTCAAGACTTTTAAAAATATCTAAGTTTCTTTCCTTTCTTCTACTTTTAGCAAACATAGGATAGATAATTCTAGTTCCATCTTCATGTATTGAAAACCAGTTATTAGGAAAAACTGCATCTGGGTTATTTTTATTCCCTTTTGGATCTACAACATGTACACTCACTCCTTTATTATCTAATAAAGCAACCATTTCATCAAATTCTTTGATGGCATTTTCTGTAACTTTTTTTGAATTAATATTCTTGATTGGATTTTGAAAATGGTTATTAACAGCAGTCTCCTCGTTATATGTAAACCCAGTAGGCCGTACCATTAAAATATTATTAGTTATCTGGCTCATATTTCTCGTTTTAAAGGAAGTGTAGAACATCTAAATAATCCTCCCATTTTAGATATTTCAGAATAATTAATTTCTTCTACAAAGATATTATTTTGTTTTAACCAATTGTTTAGTCTAGTAAATCTTAAATCTGAAACTACAACTTTATTAGAAATGGAGAAAATATTAGAAAACATTTTATTTTTCTCAAAATCATCAAGATAAAACAAATTAGACTTTCCAAATAAATTTTCTAAATATTCGAGATCACTTTTGTTTTTAAAAGAACTAGGAGCAATAATTGCCAAGTTGTTTCCAACAGGCTGAAAACAACAGTCTAAATGTAAAGTATTATCGTCTTTATTTTCATCAGATTTAAAGAGCTCAAATCCCATAACTTTCATTTCCGGAAAAAGATCTTGAATATTTTTCACTGCTTCAAAATTTGTTCTTGCGACTTTGAATTTTTTAAAATCTTCTGCATTAGAAGCTCCAATAAAAATATGATTTTTAAAAATTGAAATATCTCCACCTTCAATTTTAGAATTTCTTGAGATTTTTAAAACTTTATCATTTGAAAAAAGGTTAATTATATTATTAAGAGCAGGAATTTCTTGAGATCTTTCTGTAATAATATTAGAAATAATAAATTTATCCATTATCACAAAACCAAGATCTCTTGCAAAAACTTGATTAAGATTTTGAATATTCTCTGGTCTTAAAACCTCAACATTATATTTATTTAGGATATTTAAAAAGCCATCTAATTCTATTGAAATATTTTTCTCATTAGGATAAGATTGGTTTTCTACATGATATTTTGAATCTGGATCATAACATTGGTGAATTTCAGGTGTTTTCCCAATAGAATCAGAGATGCCTAAAACTACAGACTTTAAAACATCAGTTTCACTTGAAATATTTAAGGTTATGTGATTTTCTTTGGTCAATTAATTACTAACTATAATTTTTCTAAAAATATTTTGATGAATGGTTTTTATTGAAAGATAATATTCTCCATTTTTTAATTTAAAAGAATCAATTATAAATATTTTATCTCCAATTGGAAGTTCACCATTATAAATATTTAATAAAATTTTTTCATTTAAATCTAAAATGTTAAAATCAATTTTATGAGTGTTTTTTAAGACAAGACCAATCTGAACTTGATCTTTAAAAGTGTCAGGAAGACTCATTAGGTTAATGTAATTTTCATCATTCAAGGTTTTATTTCTAGTTGAATTATAAATGAATTTAATTAGCCTGTATAATAACCATGAACCAAAAAATATTGATAAAGCACCAATAGAATTTATTAAAAATCTCCAAAATGTATCTGACAACCAAAGTTCTTTCATATTTTTATCAAAATTAGAAAACAAATTGGCATTGTTCCAATTCAATTCTCTTATTTATAAATTGTTGATCATTTATTAATCTATTTTGGACTTTAAAAGTAATATTCTTAAAATTTTTGAATCTTTTAATAAACCTTTACCAGGTTATCAGGCTCATAAAGAATTGGCTCCTTATAGAAACAAGTCAGAATTAAATTTTAGTGGTAAAAACCCAAAGATTGCAAGTACTTTATTACTTCTATATCCAAAAGATTACGAAACATTTTTTTGTTTAATTGAACGGCAAGAGTACGAAGGCACACATAGCAATCAAATATCATTTCCTGGTGGTAAAAATGAAAATGGTGAATCTATAAAAGAAACTGCTTTGAGAGAAACTAAGGAAGAAATTGGCGTTGATTCAATATCAATAAATATTATTGGTGAATTAACTCAAGTTTATATTCCACCAAGTAATTTTTTAATTCATCCTTTTGTAGGCTATTGTGATTCTACACCAGACTTCATAGCTAGTGAAAGGGAAGTTAAAAGAATAATTGAAGTAAATATTGAAGATCTTTTCAAAAAAGAAGTTGTCAAAAGAAAAAAAATGACTTTTAAAAAGAATGGAAATAATGTAGATTATGATGTTCCTTACCTAGATTTAAAAGACAAAGTAGTTTGGGGAGCAACTAGTGTAATACTCAATGAATTTAGAAAAATGTTACAACTTTAATTTATAACCAACTCCTTTTACTGTTTTAATGTATTGGCTCCCTATTTTTTCTCTTAATTTTCTTATATGAACATCAATTGTTCTATCCCCTACCACAATATCATCTCCCCAAACCTTGGCCAATATTGCTTCTCTAGTAAAAACGTTTCCAGGTTTTGAAAAAAGAAGAGCCAGTAATTCAAATTCTTTTTTAGGTAATGTAAACTCTTTACCTTCACATATTACAATATATTTATCTCTGTTTATTTCTAAAGATACTTTATCATTTTTAATAATTTGATTTACGGTTGACCTTCGTAATAATGCTTTAATTTTACTTAATAACACTCTTGGTTTTATGGGTTTAGTTATGTAATCATCGGCTCCAGAATCTAAGCCTGCTACATGAGAATAATCTTCAGCTCTTGCTGTCAGAAATGCTATTAAAGTACTATTTAAAGTATTGTCTTTTCTAAGCTCAATACAAGCTTCAATACCATCCATTTCGGGCATCATTACATCCAAAAGTATTAAATCAGGTACAAAAGATTTAGCAACTTTTAAACCTTCTACTCCATTTTTAGCTGTTTTAACTAAATAACCTTCCTTTTCAAGATGATATTGAATTAATTCAATAATATCTGGCTCATCATCCACTAGTAGGATTTTTGGCATAGGTTTCTTTTCAATTTTATTTGGCATCAAAATTATTTTATTAGTGTATCAGTAAAGTTAATTGAACATTAAATTAACATTAAAAAATTAAATCAGTTAACATTTACTTAATACGCATTAACATGGGAGTAACATATATATAAAAGTTTAATAACTATTTGAAAAACAAAGATGTGATCAACATTATATTCCTTTGTTGGAGAAATTAAAAACTAAAAATAAACTTCGAATTAATAAAAATGAAAAATACAAAATTAACTTCTATTCTAATTATAATTTGCATATCAATTTGCAGTTGTCAAAAAAAAGGATGTACTGATCCAAACGCAACAAATTATAACTCACAAACTAGTAAAGATGATGGTAGTTGTCAATATATCCAAGAGGATTATTTACTAACTGGAACCTTAAATTCTGATAAAACATTAGATCCTAATGTAATTTGGTCTATGCAAGGAAGGGTTATTGTTCCAAATGGGGTTACATTAACAATTCCTGCAGGAACCATTATTAAATCTAAGGCTGGAACAGGTGCTAATGCAACTTCTTTAGTTATTGCAAGAGGTGGGAAATTATTTGCTCAAGGAACTGAGAGTTCACCTATTATAATGACTTCAGAATCAGATGATATTTCAATTGGCTCTAATTCTGGATCTTCTTTATCAGAAAATGTAAGAGGACTCTGGGGAGGTTTATTAATACTAGGATATGCCCCTGGATCTTTTTCTGGAGATGTTATAGAGTTTCAAATTGAAGGTATTCCTGCATCTGAAACAAACGGACTTTATGGCGGGAATAACCCTTTAGATAATTCAGGAATTATTCAATATTTATCTATAAGACATGGTGGTGCTGAAATTGGAGAAGGCAATGAAATCAATGGACTAACTCTTGGTTGTGTTGGTTCAGCAACAACTATTGACCATATAGAAATAGTAGGAAATGTAGATGATGGAATAGAATTTTTTGGCGGTACAGTTAATGCTTCTGAATTATTAGTTTGGGGACAAGGAGACGATGGATTGGATATTGACCAAGCTTATTCAGGGACAATATCTAACTCTATGGTTATTTTAAACGATGCATCTGATCATGCTTTAGAAATTGATGGTCCAGAGGGCTCTGCTAATGGAAGTTTTACCTTAAATAATTTAACATTAGTTGGAACAAATAACGAGTGCATTGCAACTGGCGTTGATGGGGAAATTGCAGATTATAGAAAAGGAGCAACTGGAAACAATTTAAATATTTTTATAAAAAATTTTACTAGCGGAAAAGATATCGAGCTAGATGCAGATGCAGATGCATTAAGCTACAAATCTGGAAACTTGAAGTTTTCAGGGTTTGAGTTTTCTCCATCAAACTCCGATGGCAATGATTGTTATACAACAAACCTAACAAACGGCTCTATTTTCAACGATAAATCCAATGTTGGATCAACTTTTGAATCCGATGGTATTACAATATGTAACATAGTAAGTAATAATTCTAATAGCGTAGGTGCGGATGAATCTGAATTTTCATGGACATATGCAAATGAAAAAGGAGCATTATAAATTAACAACTTAAATAGTATTTTAATAACTGCCTTGTGAATTTTCATAAGGCAGTTATTTATTATAAAATAAAATGATTAAATCAATAGGTACGTTATTAATACTTTTAACAAGTATAATTGGATATTCACAGACTAAAATAGTGGGTAAAGTTTTAGATGAAGAATTCAATGAAACAATGCCTTTTGCAAATGTTTTAGTAAAAGGATCTAGTAAAGGGGTTACAACTGATTTTGATGGAAATTATTCAATTATTATCTCGCCAGGTACATACACTTTAATTTATTCATTTGTAGGTTACAAAACAAAGGAAATAATAAATGTTGAAGTTTTAGAAAATGAAATTAAAGATATAAATGTATCTCTTGAATCTTCCTCAGTTGGATTAAAAGAATTAGTCGTTTCTGTTTCAAACAAAAAAAATTCAGAAGAAGCACTTTTAAGGATGCAAAAAAAATCTGCAAATTTAATGGATGGGATTTCATTAGAATCATTTAAAAAAATAGGGGCAAGTAATTTAGCAAATGCTATAAAAAGAGTTCCTGGAATTTCCATCATGGGTGGAAAATATATATATGTCAGGGGTTTAGGAGATAGATATTCAAAGTCAATTTTAAATGGCATTAATATTCCTGGTTTAGATCCTGATAGAAATACTATTCAAATGGATTTATTTCCAACAAATATTTTAGAAAATGTTCAAATAACTAAATCATTTAGTGCTAATTTACCAGCAGATTTCACAGGTGGTTTAGTAAATATTATCACAAAGGATTTTTATTCAAAAAAATCATCATTATTAAAAATAAAAATTGGATTTAACCCTCAAATGCACTTAAATTCCAATTATTTAACTAGCAGCGGAAGCTCAACAGATTTTTTAGGTTTTGACAATGGAAAAAGAGCGTTACCCAGTTTAATAAATTCTAGTCAAATTATAGATCCAAGATTTAATTTATCTTCAGTTGATGCTGTTAGAGTATCCAATTTTACAAAAGAATTTAATCCTCAAATGTCTGCCGTGAAAATTAAAAGTTTAATGAATTATTCATTTGGATATTCTTTAGGAAATCAATTTGAAGTTGGCAAAAATGAGCATACTTTAGGAATTATAGGCAGTTTATCATACAGCAATCAAACTGAATTTTATGAAAACGCAGAAAACAACTTTTTTAATAAGAACTCAAACATAAATATTTTCTCACTAGACACTAATAGAACTCAAAAAGGAAATATTGGAATAAACAATGTAATTTTAAGTTCTCTTGGTGGTGTTTCTTACAGAACTAATCATTCAAAATATAAATTAACACTTCTTCACATTCAAAATGGAGAGTCAAAATCTGGTAAATTCAGACAACAAACTAGATTTTCAGATTTTATAGACTTTAATAAAGATAATCTTGAGTATACCCAAAGGAGTATTACTAATTTTATGATTCAAGGAACACATACTTCACAAAATGCTTCGTTGAAAACCGAGTGGAAATTATCTCCCACAATTTCAAAAATTCACGATAAAGATATTAGAACAACTACTTTTCAGGATGAAGACGGTGTATTTAGTTTTCAAGAAAATACTGAACCCAAAAGAATATGGCGATTTTTAAACGAAAACCATTTAAATGGAAAACTAGATTTCACAAAAAATTATGGCCAAGATGGAAAAAAATCGAAATTTAAATTTGGAGTTTTAACAAGCTATCAAGTACGAGATTTTGAAATAGGACAATATTCAATAAGTTCTACATATACCTCACTAGAAGAATGGAATAATTATAATGGTGTTTCAGATTCTTTACTAACAGTAAACAATATATGGAACGAAAATAACAATCAAGGAACTTACATCAATCCAAATACTACAATATTTGAAGACGCTCGAAGATTTAATGCCGAAAAAACTAATTTCTCTGGATATCTCTCTAACGAAGTGAAAATTTTTGGTTCCATTAGGACTATATTAGGAATAAGAGCAGAAAAATTTGATTTGTATTATTCAGGTAAAAACTCACAACAAGGAATTAATTTTATAAGAGAAAATGTTATTAATAAATTAGATATATTCCCTACTGCGAATCTGATTTTACAAGTGAATGAAAAAAGTAATATAAGAGGTTGTGCAACTAGAACTACTGCAAGACCATCTTTTAAAGAAGCTTCAATTGCAGAAATTTACGATCCATTATCTAATATGACTTTTATAGGAAATATTGACCTTAAGCCATCTTATATACAAAATTATGATTTAAGATATGAGCACTTTGGAGATTTTTCACAAATGTTTGCAGTTAGTCTGTTTTATAAGAACTTCCAAGACCCTATAGAAATGACCTATTTTGAGTCTGCACCAACAAATTTTACACCTAAAAATTTAGGTTCTGCATCTCTTTTAGGTGTTGAATTTGAAATAAGAAAAAATTTATCATTTTTAAATAAAATTTTTAAAAATATTAGTATAAATATAAATGCCTCTTTTATCAATTCAAAGTTGTCTTTTTCAGAAAGTGAATATAATTTAAGACAAAATATGCTGCGAGCTGGAGAAACATTAGATAATTACAGAACTCTTCAGGGACAAGCTCCATTTCTTGTTAATACTGGATTGAATTATTCCAATTCTGATAAAGGATTACAAACTGGACTTTTTTATAATATTCAAGGAAAAACTTTAGAAATAGTAGGTACAGGATTTTTACCTGATGTATACACTATGCCTTTTCATAGTCTTAATTTTAATTTTAATAAGGAAATAGGGAAAAACAGAAGATCTTCTTTAAACTTCAAAATTAATAATATTTTAAATGACTCTTTAGAGAGTAAGTTTGAATCATTTAGTACTGAAAGTCTTAATTTCAGTCTAAGGAATCCTGGAAGATTATTTAGTTTTGGATATAACTATAAATTTTAAATTATCTAAAAATTAAATTCTGTTTGTAATCTAAATAATAATTTATCATTTTGCCCTTGTTCTGTAGTATAGCTAAAATCTGTTTGAACTTTTAAATTATGACCTACTACATATCTTGAAAATCCAATGGTATATTGATTTAAATCATTACTATATTCATTAGCATCGACGGAAGTATATCTTCCTGCAATTTCCCAGTTGTTATTCATTAAATATCCCAGTTGAAGATTAATTGCTTTTCCTGTGTAGTAAGATTCATTTAAAGGTAATCCATCATCAGAAAAACTTCCTTCTAAAAGAGCTGATCCATCAGAAGTTTTCCTGTCAACAAATTCTCCAAAGAAGGAAAAGCCTTGGTATTTAAAATGGGCATCTATAAAAAGGGTTTGAAGAGATTTTAAATCTCCTAAAAGATAGTCTCCTTTTTGTCCCCTTGAACGCATTGCATCTTGGTTAAAATCGTAGGTAGCACTAAGCATTAGCTTTGGCATTTTTTCGCGTTTTAAATCTGCTGCAAAATAATCTCCCTTTTTAGTGAAATTTCCAAATGGCAATAGTTCAATTCTCCCCGTATAATCATTTCCTGTAGAATTAACAGTTTGGTTAAGTCCTTCCCCTTGAGAAAATGAAAATATTTCTCTAACTAAAAATGTATTTCCTAATTTAAAGTGATGTCTTAATTGGGCACCTGCATCTCGATCAAGGGTGAATTTAGAATTTAAAAGAGATCTATCAACTAACTGTAGTTTTTGAGATGAAAATACTCTTTCTATGTTTCCAGGAAGTTTAGTTTGTCCAAACCAAAGCGTCCAGTTTCCAGTAAAATTCCATTTCACAACAGCATCTAGAACATAGCCATTAGCAACATCGTATTCAAATTTATAGGTGACTTTAGGGCTAAAAGCAAATCCATTCCCTTTAATTCTCGCTCTTCTAACAAATGCTCTTCCATTGTAATCACTTTCTTCTAAGTCAAAATTTCCTTCATACCTTGTTTGGTATCTAAAAGCAACTTTAGAAGACCAAGATGAATCTTTTGCAAATATATTGATAAGACCCTTACCAAACCTATTATTAGTTATGTCTTGAGAACTAGCAGAATAAACGGAGGAAATAAAAAGTAGAACGATAAATTTTTTCATTTTTTAAGTAATTATTTTAAACAAATTGAATAAAAAAAAATTGTAATAACATTAATATTGAGCAATCTTAACAATAATTTAATACTACATTAATTTAAGAATAATTGACTATGTTAATAAATAAATTTTAGGCATAAATAACTGTAAAACAGCATCTTATAAAAAAGTCAATGTTATGTCAATATTAACATTTATCTTCACCTTGATGAGTATTTGAATAGATAATTAAATTTGTAAAAATTAGATAAATTAAACCCATGAATAAATTAACTTTCTTCATCTCATTCATTCTATTTACCACGAATTTTTGGACCCAAGATTCTTTAATCAATACCAATAATAGTTTAACTTCTCAGGAATCTGTAAGTATTGATGAAACCTCTTTCAATAACATTATTGCCAAAGCAAAAGAAGAAGGATTTAATTTAAGTTGGGGGATTAATTATGAAGTTTACGATGCATTATTAAATAAAAATCTAATAATAAAATACAATACAAAAATAGGTTCTAAAAGAAACAAAAAGGGATTTGAAGGAAATGAATGGAAATACTCGGAACCTTTTAGTATTTCCAAAACAAACTTTGAAATTAAAGATTTACAAGGTGGTGAAAAATACGAAGCTTATTTAGGAATAATCACAAATTCTAATAGCAGCAAATTAGACCCTAAAGACTATGATGTCATATGGTCTAAAAAAGTCAAAGTAAAAACTTTAAGAGGTTGGGGAATTTTGAAGTTTTTAGTTCTTGTAGGATCATTAGGTCTATTTATTTTCGGAATGAAAATAATGAGTGACGGTTTACAAAGAACTGCAGGAGAAAAACTAAGGAAAATGTTAGGTTCAATTACTTCTAACAGATTCAAAGGGGTATTTACAGGTTTTATGTCTACTTCTATAGTTCAATCTTCGTCTGTCACAACCGTGATGACGGTAAGTTTGGTAAATGCTGGATTAATAAATTTAAGGCAGTCAGCAGGTGTTATGATGGGGGCTAATATAGGAACTACTATAACTGCTTGGTTGGTTTTGCTTTTAGGATTCAAGGTAAGTATTTCTAGTTATGCATTGGTATTGATTGCTTTGGGAGCACCATTACTTTTTATGACATTTAGAAAATCCAAAGATCTCGCCAATGCAATTATTGGTTTTGCAATTTTATTTATAGGGTTGCAATTTTTAAAAGACGCTGTTCCCAATTTAGATAAAGATTCGGCATTAGTTCAGTTTTTTGTAAACTATAAAGACATACCCTTTATTAGTAACCTTATGTTTGTAGGCTTAGGTGCATTAGTTACTATTGTAATTCAGTCTTCAAGCGCGGCTATGGCCTTGACCTTAACAATGGTTTCTAAGGGGATTATTCCTTTTGAAGTTGCATGTGCTATGGTTTTAGGTGAAAATATTGGAACTACTATTACAGCAGAAATTGCTTCCTCTATCGGAAATGTTCATGCAAAAAGATCCGCAAGAATTCATTCCTTATTTAATATTGTTGGTGTTACGTGGATGTTAATAGTAATTCCTTTATTCCTTGACTTAATTGGTTTTTTTATTGGTCAGTCACATGGTTTAGCATTTGATCCTGAAAATACTGGAATGGCAAACGAAGGAATTGCACTTTTTCATACTTTATTTAACTCTGCAAACGTTTTATTATTGATAGGGTTTGTTCCTTTTCTAGTGAGATTTGCTGAAAAAACTGTTAGTTCTAAAGGGGAAGCTGATGAAGAATTTAAGCTGGATTATATTAGTGCTGCTGGAATTGCATTGCCTGAAGTAGCTATTTTAGAAGCAAAAAAAGAAGTTGCAAAATTTGGTCATGTAACAACAAGAATGAATGAGTTTATAAGAATACTTCTTAATGACCAAGACAAAAAGAAAAGAAATAAAATGTTTAGTAAGCTAAAAAAATATGAAGAAATAACAGATAGAGTTGAAATTGAGGTAGCAAATTATTTAGATAAACTATCAATTCAGGAAATTAGCCAAGAAGCATCCTCTCAAATTAGAAGTATGTTGAGTATTACAAACGACTTAGAAAGAATTGGAGATATATACTATCAAATGTCCAAGACTATTGAGAGAAAAGATGAAAATAAAATTTATTTTCTTCCAGAACAACGAGAAAATTTAAATAATATGCTAGAC
>Ga0209603_1001086_pt1 | contig 29304 bp, 30 predicted proteins | sample COGITO_mtgs_1206_FD_184812 | JGI IMG/M metagenome (GOLD analysis project Ga0209603, IMG submission 184812) | Pelagic marine microbial communities from North Sea - COGITO_mtgs_120607 (SPAdes) (version 2) | ecosystem: Environmental > Aquatic > Marine > Epipelagic ... | reverse complement strand
AATATAGCAGACGATTTAAATAAATTAGAAGCTTTTAGGTTTCTTTATAAAAAAAAAAGTAAGGAAGAAAAAGACTATATTTATTACTTAATATCTAAAATAGTGCAATAATAAAGATGGATATTTTTTAATTTCTATCACAATATAACTCAATTTATTATGATTAACTTATTTTTTAGTTTAAACAGTTAAGTAGATGGAACCAAAAGAATCTCTATATCAAAAAGGTAAAAAGTTTTTTAAATCAAAAGAATATTTTCAAGCTCATGAAGAATGGGAAGATCTTTGGTCTGATTATTACTTAGAAGACAGAAAGTTTGTACAGGCGTTAATCCAACTTTCAGTTAGTTTTTATCATGTTGAAAATGAAAACTTAAATGGTGCAAAAAGCCAACTTGAAAAGGCTCGTTTGAAATTCATGAATTTTAAAAATACGCACAGAGAAATCGATGTTGAAAAACTACTTATGCAAATTGAGAAAGTTTCAAATAATTATAGAACGATAGAGAAAGCTTCTGATTTTAATTGGGATCTAGTTCCTTCATTAGATTAAATATGTCTGATATTTTACTTTTTATCAAAGATTTTGAACTAGGATCAAGGGTCTCTTCAGTATGTATTGATCATGAAAAAAACGTAGAATTCTCTGATGAAAACTCTGATTCTAAAAACTTTCCAGTTAGTGCAAAACTAGCTTTTATTGATATGGATGAAAAAGTCTTTTTGTCGGTAGGGCTTGTTTCAGAATTAAAAAGACACGGATTAAAGGTAATAGGGATTATGAAGAAAATAAACAACCGCCAGAATTCAAAATTAAAATTAGCAGGGTGCGATATGATAGTTTCAAAATCCAGTCTGGTAAAAAATATACCAACTCTTTTATCAGAATATTTAACTTAGGACTATTAACTAATTAAAATTTAACCTTTAATTTAAAAAGGACACAAAATATGTCTAATCCTATCATTACAAAAAAATATCATTTTTGTGCATCGCATAAATATGGCAACGATTATTGGTCTAAAGAAAAGAATTGGGACGTCTTTGATAAAGATTATAATATTCATGGTCACAATTATATTTTAGAAGTATCAATCACCGGGCCCATCAACCCTGAAACTGGTTGGCTAGTCGACCTGCAAAAGTTAAATGATGTTGTTAAAACGAATGTTGTAAATATACTTGATCATTCTCAAGTTGAAGTTGATGTTGATTGGTTTAAAAATAAACAGCCTTCATCTGAAAATATTGTGATTTGGATGTGGGGTGAAATAGAAAAAGATTTAAAAGAAGGATCTCTTCATAAATTACGCTTGGTTGAGACTCATTCTATTTACACAGACTATTATGGGCCTAGCTAGAGAATGAAACTTAAAGAACAATTCTATGTAGTCCTTTCTGCTATTTTTATTGCATCTCTTATAACATGTAATCTAATTGCTAATAAATTCGTGACAGTAGATCTTGGCTTTAAAGTTTTTATTGTTTCTGCCGGAATACTACCTTATCCTTTGACATTCTTAGTTACTGACCTAATCTCTGAGTTATACGGACAAAAAAAAGCAAATCTGGTTGTCTTCTCGGGATTTATAGCATCAATATTCGTCTTATTCTTTTTATGGCTAGGTGGACAGTTCAGTTCAATACCTAGCTCAGTTGTTGGTGATTCTACTTATGATCTTGTTTTTCAAAACGCTTGGAGGATTATAGCGGCGTCAATGGTTGCATATCTTTTTGCTCAATTTATTGATGTCAAAATTTTCCATTTCTGGAAAAAACTTACAAATGGAAAGCATCTTTGGTTAAGGAATAATGGTTCTACTATAGTATCCCAGTTAGTAGATACAGCGCTAGTTGTATCTATTCTTTTTGTTGGAGTTTGGGATTCAAACCAGATTATCAGTGCAGTAATTGATGGCTGGCTATTTAAGATGTTAATGGCTTTTATTGATACTCCGATTATATACGGTATAATTCATCTACTAAAAGGGAAAATTGATATTGCAAAAATTGAGGAATAAATAAATGCAAAAAAATATAGAGAAAATAACAAAGCAATTGCTCGAAGAAATTGGAGAAGACCCGAATAGAGAAGGGCTTCTTAAAACGCCATCTAGAGTTGCGAAAGCATGGAAGTTTTTTTCAAAGGGTTATAACCAGAGTCTTGAAGAACTAATAAATAATGCAATTTTTAATGAAGATGCAAGAGATATGGTTATAGTTAGAGATATTGAATTTTTTTCATTATGCGAACATCATTTATTACCATTTTTTGGTAAGGCTCATGTTGGTTACATACCTAATGGAAAAGTAATTGGTTTATCAAAAATCCCAAGAATAATTGATATGTTTGCAAGGAGATTACAGGTACAAGAAAGACTGACACACCAGATTGCAGATGCTATAAAAAATGTGCTTGAACCGAAAGGAGTTGCAGTTGTTCTTGAAGGTCGACATATGTGTATGCAAATGAGGGGGGTAGAAAAGCAAAATAGTTTTGCGGCTACAAGTGCCATGTCGGGACAGTTTAAAAAATCTGCAGAAACTAGATCTGAATTCTTAGCGATCACTAATAGAAATATTGTTTGATGAGAAAATTTGATATTGCAGTTCTGGGGGGTGGACCAGGAGGCTATGTTGCTGCGATAAAGGGTGCTCAGTTTGGTAAAAGTGTATGCCTTATTGAGGAAGATAAACTTGGAGGTGTCTGTCTCAATTGGGGTTGTATACCAACAAAAGCATTACTCAAAAATGCTGAAATACTTAACCAAATAAACTCCTCTCATAAATATGGAATTAATGTTGAGCATGTTTCTTTTGATTTTAAGTCAAATATTCAGCGTAGCCGAGATATAGCTAGTCGCTTAAGTAAAGGAATTGAGTTTTTAATAAAAAAAAATAACATAGCTCATATTAACGGTTTTGGGAAATTAACCTCTGAAAAAGAAGTACTAGTTCAAAAAGACGGAAGCTTAGAAAAAATTCATGCTGAAAATATAATAATAGCAACAGGTGCAAGACCAAAAAAAATCCCTGGATTAACTCTAGATGGTAAGAGAGTAATTAGTTCAAAAAACGCACTAGAATTAAAAACACTTCCAAAAAAGATAGTCATAATCGGTTCAGGTGCTATTGGGTGCGAGTTTGCATATTATTATAATTCATTTGGATCTGAAGTACATATCATTGAAATCGCAAATAGGATTTTACCATTAGAAGATTTTGAGGTATCTAAAGAGTTAGAAAAAAGTTTTAACATTAAAGGGATTAAAACTTCAACATCAACTAAAGTATTAAAAGTTGAAGGTTTAAAATCAAAAGCAAAAATTCTTATTGAAAATAATGGAACACAAAAATATTTAGAAAGTGAGATTGCATTAGTGGCTATAGGTGTAACAGGTAATATTGAAAATATTGGTTTAGATAAAGTAGGTGTTATCACTAGCCCTGGAAAAATAAATATTAATAATGTAAATCAGACTAATGTACCAAATATTTTTGCTATAGGTGATGTTTCTGGCCCCCCTTGGTTAGCTCACCGTGCTTCATCCCAGGCTCATGTGGCCGTTGGTCATATCCTTGGAAAAAAAGTTAGAACATTGGATAACCTCTTAATTCCTGGCTGTACATATTGTGAGCCTCAAGTATCTTCCTTAGGTTTAACGGAAGAAAATGCAATAAAAGAAGGTTACCAAATAAAAGTAGGTAGGTCATTTTTTAAATCAAGCGGAAAAGCTTTAGCTCTAGGCAATACTGAAGGGTTTATTAAATTGATATTTGATGAACAATATGGTGAATTAATTGGTGCTCATATTATTGGAGGTGAAGCAACTGAATTAATTGGGGAATTAGTAATGGCAAAGCATCTCGAAGCAACAATCGAAGATTTAGCATACACAATACATGCCCACCCAACATTATCTGAATCAATAATGGAAGCTGCTTTAGATGCTTTGGGAATACCAGTTCATCATTGATTAATTATATTTGAAAAATCTTTCAGATCTTAGAATTCTTGACTTAGGGTTAAAGCCTTACGAAGAAGTATGGCTTTATCAAAAAAAGCTTCAAAAGCAGAGAATTAACAATCAAATAACAGATACTTTAATTCTAGTTGAGCACTTCCCTGTTTATACTTTAGGAAAAAATGCTGAAAACAATCATTTACTACAAAGCCGAGATAAATCGGTTAAAGTCTTTAATGTCGAAAGAGGTGGAGATATCACCTTTCATGGACCGGGCCAACTAGTTTGTTATCCAATCCTTGATCTAACACATTATAAAAAAAGTATTAGTTGGTATATGCGAATATTAGAACAAATTATAATTGATACTTTGGAACATTATGATTTAGTTGGAAGAAGAATTACGGGATTAACTGGGGTCTGGGTTGGCGAGGATAAGATAGCTGCTCAAGGTGTAAAAATTAGTCGCTGGGTAACAATGCATGGATTCTCTTTGAATATTAATCCAGACTTATTGTTTTATGATGGTATTATTCCATGTGGTATTTTTCATCATGGAGTCACATCAGTAGAGTTATTACTTGGAAAAAAAATAAATATGGAAGAAGTTAAAGAGATAATAATTAAAAATTTTAATAACTATTTTTATAAAAGATAACATATGGCAAATTTGAACGGATTTTCAAAGAAACAAATTCTAGAAATATATTATAAAATGTCTTTATCAAGAGCTCTTGATAAAAAAATGCTGATTCTGTTAAAGCAAGGTAAAAGTTTCTTTCATATGGGTGCTTCCGGGCATGAAGCTGCTCAGCTTGCAGCTTCGTTGATTATAAAGCCCGGTAAAGATTGGTCATATCCTTATTACCGGGATGGAGCTTATTGTTTAGGCCTTGGTATGACATCAAGAGAACAGTTATTAAGTTTTTTATCTAAAGCGGATGATCCAAATTCAGGTGGAAGGCAAATGCCCATGCATTATGGACATAAAGATCTTCGTATTGTTAGTCAATCTAGTCCAACAGGTTCACAGTTTTTACAGGCTTTAGGTTCCTCTTTAGCTGCTCAGTATGATAAATCAAGAGATATTGTATATGTCTCTTCTGGCGAAGGTACAACGAGTCAGGGAGATTTTCATGAGGCGCTTAATTGGGCGAGTAATGCAAAGGCTCCAATAATTTTTCACATTCAAGATAATGAATATGCTATTTCAACTCATAAATCAGAACAAAGTGCAGATTCTGTCTTTACAAGAGCAGCCGGTTATAAAAATCTTTCAAGATTTGACGTTGATGGAACCAATTTTTTTGAATCTCATCTTGCATTTAAACAGGCAGCGGAGAGAGCGCGTAAAGGACAAGGCCCATCCATTATCGTTTCAAATGTTGTTCGTCTACTTCCTCACTCTAGTTCAGATGATCAACGTAAATACAGGACTGAAGATGACTTAAATCAAGACCAAAAAAGAGACCCCTTGTTGATCCTGAAAAATCAAGCTTCAGAAAATAATTTTATTCTACAAAAAGAATTTGAAAAGATGGATTTGCTTGTAAAAGATCAAGTGGATTCGGATGTACTGTGGGCCGAGACTCAGTCTTATCCAGATGAAGAGACCGCTTTAAATCATATATATAGTACGGACCCTCCAATTACAGAATCAGTAGCTAAACCAATAAGAGATAATATTGTAATAGTTGATGCAATTAATCATGCTTTGAAAGAGGAGATGCTCCAAAATAATAAGATGGTGATATTTGGACAAGATATTGCAGACCCTAAAGGAGGTGTCTTCACAGCCACAAAAGGTTTGTCCGATGAATTTGGTACCAAGAGAGTTTTTAATTCACCACTTGCTGAGTCTTCAATTATAGGCACCGCAATTGGACTTGCTGTTTCAGGTTACAAGCCTGTTGTTGAAATTCAGTTTGGTGATTATATCTGGACCGCAATGAATCAGATTAGGAATGAAGTTGTTACAATGAGGTATCGCTCCAATAATGCATGGAATTGTCCTTTGATTATTAGGACACCTGTTGGTGGTTATATTCATGGAGGCCTATGTCATTCACAATCGATTGATGGGTATTTTATACATATGCCTGGAATTTATTTAGCATACCCCTCAAATGCTTCTGATGCTAAAGGACTCTTGAAAATGGCATGTAGAATGAATGATCCAGTTCTTTTTATGGAACATAAAGGTTTGTATCGCCAAGGCTATGCAGCGACTGAGGAGCCAGATGAAGATTATGTGATACCCTTTGGTAAAGGTCGGATAGTATCAGATGGGGATATATTGACAGTTATTACGTGGGGAGCAATGGTTCAAAAAACAATTGAAGCTGTTAAATCCTTAAGCTTAGAAAAAGGTTTAGTTGAAATAATTGACCTAAGAACATTAAACCCTTTAGATATAAATATTATAAAAATATCTATAGAGAAAACAGGAAAAGCTTTGATAGTTTATGAGGATAATTTAACGAATGGTCCTGGTGCTGAAATATCTGCAATTATTGGAGAGAAATGTTTTGAATATTTAGATGGTCCTATAAAAAGGATAGCATCTAAAGACTCTCCTGTGCCATTTAATTGGTTTTTAGAAAATAAAGTTTTACCGCAAACAGAAGATATTGCTTTGGGTATTAAAGAATTATTGGAGTATTAAATGACGACTGACATCGTAATGCCTAAAATGGGCGAATCAATTACAGAAGGAACAATTTTAGAGTGGCGTAAAGAAGTTGGTGATTCAATAGAACTAGATGAAATCTTACTAGAGATTGGAACTGACAAAGTTGACTCAGAGATCCCTTCAGCTGTATCAGGAACTATAGTCGAAATTTTGGCAGAACCAAATGATGTTATTGAAGTAGGTAAAGTGATTGCGAGAATTGATTCAAGTGGTAAAGTTCTAAAAAAAGAAGAGATTTTAAATGAAAAAGAGGATCTTGAAGAAAAACAACAAGTTCAAAATTTTCATGCTGAGTATATTGAAAATAAGACTCTCCCCAAATCAATAGAAGTCGCTGGAATTAAAAAAAATAAAGAAGATCATAAAAGATTTTACACACCAGTAGTTCTAAAAGTCGCATCACAAAATAATATCACATTTTCTGATTTAGAAAAAATTGATGGCACTGGAAACAATGGAAGAGTTACAAAAAAAGATATATTAATTTATTTAAATAGTCTCTCTGGTTTAAATAAACTGGCCATAGAAACTAAAAAGTCAATAGAGTCAAGTGAATTTAGGCCAATAAATTCCTCTCGAGTTGAAGAAATGCCAAAAATGAGAAAACTCATATCATCTCATATGAAAGAGAGTTTAGATACGGCTGCACATGTTTATCTAATGACAGAAGTTGACATGACAAAAATTGTAAGCTTTGTTTCATCAAATGAAGAGAACTTTGCCTTAAAAGAAGGGTTTAAATTAACTTATACTCCATTTATAGTTGATGCTGTTGTCAAAGCTTTAATAGATCATCCTGAAATGAACGCTTCTCTAATTGATACAAAAATACATTATCATAAAAATATTAATATTGGTCTTGCAGTTGCTATTGAAAATGGATTGATGGTTCCTTCAATATCAGGTTGTGAGGAAAAGAATTTTCTAGGCTTTTGTAGATCTATCAACCAAATGGCATCTAAAGCCAGGGAAAATAAACTTTCAATTGATGAAATTGAAGGATCAACTTTTAGTATTACAAATTTTGGTGTTTTTGGTATATCATTTGGAACTCCAATCATAAATCAACCTAATACTGGAATCTTAGGAGTAGGAGCTATAAAAAAACAGCCTGTAGTTATTGAATCGGATGGGGTAGATGCAATTGGGATTAGAAATATTATGATGCTTTCTCTTGGTTTTGATCATCGTTTAATTGATGGTGCTGGAGGATCAAAATTTTTAAATTCAATACAATTATATCTTGAAGACTTTAATAAAGAGCTTTTTGGAACCTTTTAATGCCTGTAGATAATGTTCTAAAATTATATTCTAAAACTATTCGCTCATCTTTCTTGCATTACGGTTTTTGGGATAATCCAAGTGAAGTAAGCCTTGAATCATTAACACTACAAGACTTGAAAATTGCTCAATTAAGATATGCTGAACATTTGTGTTCATATATACCTTCGGATGTAAATTCAATTCTAGATGTTGGTTGTGGAATTGGAGGTAATGCTGAATATCTGTTATCTAAAGGTTTTCACGTTGAAACTCTTTCTCCAGATAATTATCAAAAAAGAGTGATAAGCGATAAGTTTAATAAAAAAATGATATTCCATCATACAAAATTTGAAAACTATGATTCAAAAAAAAAGTACGACTTGGTTCTTGAAAGTGAAAGTGCTTGCTATATAAAAATAGATGCAGGTTTTAAAAAAGCAAAACAAATTTTAAACAAAAAAGGCTATCTACTTGTTTCGGATTATTTTGTGCATTTTAGAGATGAATCAAAAAGTCCACATTTTAAGTCTTCACATGATATGAATACTTATTTAGAAAGTGCTCAGAAAAATGGTTTTGAACTTGTGAAGCAATATGATCAGACTGATAACACAATGCCAACATTAGAATACGCAGGTTACTTTTTAGAACGATTTATAAAACCAAGCTTAGACTATGGATTCTACTCTGTAAAAAAGAATTACCCTACAATTTCTAAGATGATTGAAAAAATGATTGGATCAAAATGGGATAAAAAGAAACAACAATTAGATTTAATTGATAGTAAAAAGTTTAAAAAATATAGAAAATATATGATTTATTTATTTAAAAAAAAATATGCAGAATAGTCTAAAAAAAAAATATAAACCAAAAGTAAAGCTCCAAATCACAGAAAATTATAAATTTGTGAATGAAGTCGTAACTGAAAATAAGCTTCATACTGTATGTGCTGAAGCACGTTGCCCAAATATTTTTGAATGTTGGGATCGAGGTACTGCGACAATAATGATTTTAGGTGATACCTGTACTCGAGCATGTGGGTTTTGTTCTGTCAAAACTGGAAAACCAACATGGAGCGATTCTCTAGAACCCTACAGAACAGCAATGGCCGTAAAAAAAATGAACTTAAAACATGTTGTTATAACCTCTGTAGATAGGGATGATTTAAAAAATGATTACGGAGCACATATATGGTCTGAAACAATACAACAAATTCATAAACATGTTCCAAATTGTAGCGTTGAGGTATTGACACCTGATTTTAAAGGATACGAGCCTGCAATAAATAAGGTTTTTAATGCAAAGCCAGAAATTTTTAGTCACAATGTAGAATGTGTAGAAAGAATAAGTAAGAAAGTTAGGTCCCAATCAGTCTGGGCAAGAAGTCTAAAATTACTCAAATTATCATCAGAATTCGGTTTAAGAACAAAAACTGGGATTATGGTTGGATTAGGAGAAAGTTATGAAGAGGTATTAACAACTATGAAAGAAGTTAGAGCTGCTGGAGTAGAAATTTTCACCGTTGGACAATATTTACAACCAACTAAAAATCATTTACCTGTTAATCGTTACGTTGCAGAAACTGAATTCTTAGAATATGAAAAATTTGGACTTGATCTAGGGTTTAGTATTGTTAAATCAGGTTCACTGGTTCGAAGCTCGTATCGAGCAGAAGAAGGAGTTGAAAAACTTTTTAAGGTGTAGCTATTATTGTACGGTTTTTTACCCGTCTGACATAATTGCAGACCAAAAAATAGCTTCCGACTAAAAAGCATGTAGTTCATAATGGTATAGTCATTGCAAATAAGTAAAAGAATATAAATAACTAGGGAATAGCCATGGCTGAAAAATTATCAGACAAAGAAATAGAAAATTTTAATTTAGAAGAATCAGATAAGTATCCTGTAATGCCCTTAAGGAATACTGTGCTTTTTCCTCAACAAGTTATTCCAATATACATAGGGCGAGAAAGAAGCCTGAAATTAATTAACGAGTTAGAAGCAAAAAAACGATATATTGTAGTTGTTGCTCAAGAAGATGGTTCTATCGAAAACCCCAAGCCAAAAGACTTATATTCTTATGGAACGCTAGCACAAGTTTTAAAAGTTTTTGATATGCCTGACAATAGTAAATCAGCCATTGTGCAAGGAATTTCAAGGGTAAAAATTTTAAATTATACTCAATTAGATCCCTATTTTACTGCAGCAGTGCAATCGATGGAAGATGAGCCAATTGTAGATAAAATTGAAGTAGAAGCTCTTTCAAATAATTTAAGACAAGCATTCGAAGACTTAATGAAAGTTGCGCCAAATCTGACGGAAGAGCATTCGGGGATGCTGAAAAATATCCAAAAACCAAATCGTTTAACAGATAGGGCCATCTCTGTTATTACGATCTCTAACCAAGAGAAACAAGAAATTCTAGAAGAATTAAATATCAAAGAAAGAATGGAGAAAGCGTTAAACCTAATGGGTCGTGAGATGCAACGCATAAAATTAGGTGAAGAGATTCAAACCGAAGTACATGATGAGATCTCAAAAACCCAAAGAGAGTACTACTTAAGAGAGCAGATGAAAGCCATAAAGAAAGAACTTGGTGAAGATGAAGGAACTGTTGAAGTAAAAGAATTAGAAGATAAAATTAAAGCGGCAAAAATGCCAAAAGATTCTGAAAAAGTAGCAATGAAAGAATTAGATCGTCTATCTAGAATCCCAACTCAATCCCCTGAATATAATGTTTCTAGAACATATATTGAATGGCTTGTTGATCTTCCATGGAGTGAATCTACAAAAGATAGAATAGATCTTAAAGAGGCATTAAAAATATTGGATGAAGACCATTATGGATTAAGTAAAGTAAAGCAGAGAATAATTGAATACCTTGCCGTAAGAAATTTAAAACAAAAGAAAGATCCTGAAGGTAAAGTCAGAGGAGCAATCCTATGTTTTGGAGGCCCCCCTGGAGTGGGTAAAACATCTCTTGGGAAATCAATAGCAAGAGCAATGGGACGTAAATTTGTGAGATTATCTTTAGGAGGAGTTCGTGATGAGGCTGAGGTAAGAGGGCATAGAAGAACATACATAGGTGCATTACCTGGTAGAGTTATTCAAAGCATCAAAAAAGCCGGCAAGAATAACCCTGTTTTTATGTTGGATGAAATTGATAAGTTAGGTTCTGATTACAGAGGAGACCCTTCTTCCGCTTTATTAGAAGTTCTAGATCCAGAACAAAATCATGCTTTTAGTGATCACTATCTTGAAGTTGATTTCGATCTAAGTAATGTTATGTTTATTGCAACTGCAAATTATCAAGATGCTATACCACCAGCTTTAAGAGATAGAATGGAAATACTCGATTTTTCAGGATATATTGAAGATGAAAAAGTTCAAATTGCAAAAAGGCATATATTACCGAAGCAAATTGAAGAGAACGGATTAGATAAAAGCCAAGTAACATTTGATACACCAAGTATTAAAGAACTTATAAGTTCATACACCAGAGAAGCAGGAGTAAGAAACCTTGAAAGAGAAGTTGCTAATGTTCTAAGAAAAGTTGCTCGTGAATTAGTCGAGTCTGAAGTTGAAAAAGTGAAAGTTACAAAAAAACAAGTAGGTGATTATCTTGGAGCACCTCGTTTTTATTCTGACATCGCTGAACAAGCTACAAAGCCTGGCGTTGTAACTGGTTTGGCTTGGACTGCTGCTGGAGGAGATATTTTATTTGTAGAATCCACTCTAATGACAGGTAAGGGGCAATTGACGTTAACTGGTCAGTTAGGTGACGTAATGAAAGAATCTGCAACAGCAGCCCAAACTTTTGTTCGGTCTCATGCGGATGATTTTGGAATTGATCCTAAATTTAATCAAACTTCAGATATCCATGTACATGTACCGGCAGGCGCTATACCCAAGGATGGTCCTTCTGCTGGAGTGAGTATGGTAACCTCTTTAGTTTCACTTTTAACAGATACACCTGTGAAAGAGAGAGTAGCGATGACTGGTGAAATAACACTTAGAGGGAATGTTTTACCAATTGGAGGGGTTAAAGAAAAAGTTACAGCCGCCCACAGAGCGGGTATTAAAGAAATAATTTTACCAGATCACAATAGAAAAGATTTAGAAGATGTTCCAGAAAATGTTGCAAAGGACTTAACCTTTCACTTTGCAAAGGAAATAAAAGACGTTTTAGAAATAGCTGTACCAGGCTCAATAAAAAAAAGAAAAAAATCTAATAACAATTCTAAGAAATAATTAAGTTTTAATATATAAAGAAGGGCGATTAGCTCAGTTGGTTAGAGCACTGCGTTTACACCGCAGGTGTCGGGAGTTCGAATCTCTCATCGCCCACTAATCATTATTTAATTCTAAATAAAAAAATAAGTCTGAAAGATAAAAAGCCACTATTCAAAAGTGGCTTTTTTGTTTAGTTCTAAGCATAATTAATTAATGATTTTAATATTAATTTGTATATCTTTTAGTAGTTCTTTAGACACACACTCCTTTAAATGGAAATTTTTTTATGAATAATAAAATAAATTTTAAGAATAAGTATTCAAAATTCTTAGATATATGGTCTCCTAAAGTAATCGCAGAAATGAATGATTATCAAATTAAACTAGTCAAAATAAAAGGTGAGTTTTTATGGCACTCTCATGATAGTACGGATGAGGTCTTCATTGTTTTAGATGGTAGTATGGAGATCCAAACGGAAGACGAATTAGTTAAATTAGATTCTGGTGAGATGTATGTTGTTCCAAAAGGTGTTCCGCATAAACCATATGCTGAAAAAGAGTGTAAGATTATGATTATTGAACCAAAAGGAGTTTCGAACACTGGAAATGAAAATAATTTGATGACTTCAAAAAATGATGTTTGGATTTAATTAGGTTTTGTTTTTTTAGATCTTTTAAACCAATGAAGTATATTATAATTCTAACTATTTTTATTTCTTGTACCCCCCCGGTAGACTATTTTGGAAATTCAGTTGATTTTAAAAAAGAAATTATTTATTTAACTAAATTTAGAGAAGACTCTTCCGTTAAAGATAAGTACTATCTCACATTTAGACAGGTTTATGAAATACAGAAAGACGAAATTAAATTAAGAGAAAAAACACTTCAGCGATACCTTAATTTGATTATGGGCTATTACGGTTATTCAGAAAAAAAAATTATTTTTAAAAAAGATAAGAACTTTATAAAACCCTTATATCATGTAATTGTTCAATTTAATTGACGGTTATTTTTATTTTTAAGGGATTTAATTGATTTAGAACTACTTCACTATATTATTTGGAGAAAATATGAAAGAATATATCAAAGGTTTTTTTACAGCTGTATGCCTAACTACTAGCCTCTTTATTTTTATGAGCTCAAATAATAAAAACTTAGGAGATATCGTTGTTAATAGTATCACGATCGTTCCGAGTGAGAATGGGGGTGGATTTCTCAAAGCATATAATGCCCAAGGAATGGAGACTGCTTATTTAGGAACGGCACAGGGCGGAGTTGGAGTTTTGGGACTTCACAATTCGAGTGGTAACCAACTTGTCTATTTAGGATCTGGTGACAGGGGTTCAGGCTTATTAAAAACATATAATCAATTTGGTGTAGAGAATGTTTATTTAGGAAATGGAAGTAAAGAAGGTGGAACTTTACAAACATTTAATCAGGATGGGAAACAAACCTCTTTTTTGGGAACGGCTGAAAATGGTGTAGGTGTTTTAGGTGTTCATAATTCCTCAGGAAAACAGATTTCTTATCTAGGTACAAGTGCTCAAGGTGCTGGGTTCCTGAATATCAACAATAAAGAGGGCCACTTATCTTGCTATTTAGGCTCAGGAAAAGACAGTCGAGGAGGGCATATTCAAACATATAATCCAAACGGGTATTTAACATCATATCTGGGGTCTTCAAGTTCTAATAGTGGGCTTCTAGATTTAAATAATGAACTTGGAGTAAAAGTAAGTTCAATGGGTGCTATGTATGATAATACAAGCTATAATGGAGATGGTTTCATTATGCTTTTTAATAAAAATGGTGAATACGGATGGTCGAAAGATGGTAAAATAGAATGAGATCTTTTTGTTTCTTCATGTGCATATTTATTATCATATCTCCGATATCACTTTCAGCAAAAGATAATTTACAAGGCAGCCCTAATCTTTTAACTTCTACGTACAAAAAGGATCCATGGATTGGTATCGATAAAGTTCAACATTTTATGTATAGTCTTTTTATTTCTTTTGGGACTCAATATATATTAGTGAATAAATTTAATATGATAGAAAAAAAGGCAGTTCCACTATCAAATACTATAAGTTTTATAGCTGGTTATTCAAAAGAGGTTTTGGATAAAAAATCAAGTCAAAATTTTTTTAGCAAAAAAGATATGGTAGCGAATAGCCTAGGCATTTTATGCGCCACATTAATCATTCTTGATGACTGAATTAGAACTTGTAAAATTGAAAGAAAAATATTTTAAGTAAAAACGAGTATGATAAAGCAATTAGTGGTAAAAAGCATTTTAGAGATTTTATTTAAGTTATGAAAAAAAAATTGGATGTTTTAGGAGCTTCAAAACGGATATCTAAGCATGTTAGACAAACCTACCTGTCTTACTCATCTTCTTTTTCAAATAATTTAAACAATCATGTATGGTTTAAATTAGAAAACTTGCAATACACGGGGTCTTTTAAAGTTAGAGGAGCATTTAATAAATTATTAAACCTTTCAACTAGAGAAAAAAATAAAGGAGTATTAGCGGCATCAACGGGTAATCATGGAGCTGCGATAGCTTATGCATCTAAAGTTTTAGATATCACCTGTACTATATATGTACCCTTCAATACATCATCTTCAAAATTAGATAATATGAAGCGATATGGAGCTTCAATTGAATTTTATGGTGATGATTGCATTGATTCTGAGATCAAAGCTAGAGAAATTTCAATTAGAGATGGGAAAATATATATTTCTCCGTATAATGATTTAGAGATAATTGAAGGACAAGGATCTATTGGTTATGAAATCTCAAATCAGGTTGATCATCCATTGGATGCTATAATCGTATCTGTTGGAGGTGGAGGTTTAATTAGTGGTATCTCAGACTATTTAAAATCTATCTGGCCAAATGTAAAGATAATCGGTTGCTCTCCAATGAATTCTGCGGTTATGCTTCATTCAATAAGAGCTGGGGAGATATTAGATTTGGAATCAAAATTGACACTTTCTGATGGTACCGCTGGAGGTGTTGAAAAAGGTTCTGTAACTTTTCCTTTTTGTGAAGACTACATTGATGAATCTGTTTTAGTTTCAGAAATAGAGATTAAAGAAGCTTTAGTTACATATATGGATACTGAACATCAAATGATTGAGGGTGCAGCTGGAACTGCAGTTGCAGCATTAATTAAAAAACATGAAATGTTAAAAGATAAAAGAGTTGGCGTTGTAATCTGTGGAGGGAATATGAATTTGACAACAATTAAGAACCTGTTATGAAAATAGAGTTAATTATTTAAATGATTAAAACCTTATGATTTCAACAAGGTTTCATCTTGCTTTTCCTGTACATGACCTCAGTCTTGCTAGAAAATTTTACACGGATATTCTAGAATGTGAGGTTGGTCGAGAATCTAGTAATTGGATTGATTTTAATCTTTTTGGACATCAAATTGTTGCGCATCTTTCTCCAGAAGATTGTAATGTAACAATGACAAACTATGTTGAGGGAGATAATGTTCCAAGTCGTCATTTTGGATTGATCCTGCCATGGACTGAATGGGAAAAACTATATAAAAATCTTCAAAAAAATAACATTATATTTCACATTGAGCCTAAGATAAGATTCAAAGATCAAAATGGTGAACAGGGAACTTTTTTCTTAAAAGATCCTAGTGGCAATGCTTTAGAGTTTAAAAGTTTTAAAGATTTCAAGTACATTTTTAAGAAATAAGAGAAAGTAAATGCCTAAAATAAATTTTCTTCCAGATAAAAAAGTTTTAGAAGTTGAAAATGGAGAAACAATTCTTCAGACAGCAATTCGTAATAATATTCCTCACGTTAATGCATGTGGAGGAGAAGGAAAATGTACCACTTGTAGGCTTGTGATTTTAGAGGGCATAGAAAATTGTTCAGAACAAACAGAACAAGAAAAAGCTCTTAAAGAAAAAGTTCATACTACTGATGAATTTAGGCTTGCATGCCAGACTCAAGCTGATGGAGATATAACGGTTAGAAGGTTAGTCCTAAATAAAGAAGATATCGAATATGTTTCTGAAGGAGGTATTTCTGGTCGATTAGGTGAAACAAAAAAAATTGCAATTTTATTTAGTGATATCAGAGGGTTTACTCCTTTTTCAGAAAAATTGACGCCTTATGATGTAGTCTTTATTTTAAATCGATATTTCACAAGAATGGTAAAATCTGTTGAAGATAATAATGGTACAGTTGATAATTATATTGGTGATGGAATGGTTGCTATTTTTGGCCTTCATGATGAGGGAAACTCTGCAAGATCTGCTGTAAGAGCGGCACTTGATATGTGTGATGAAATGGATGATATGAAACCGTACCTTAAAACAATGTATGGGCAAGATTTTGACATTGGAATTGGTATTCATTGGGGTGAAGCAGTTGTTGGTGACATTGGTGCAGGTAAATCAAAACGTTTAACTGCTATTGGAGATTCAATGAACTTTGCGAGCCGTGTTGAATCGGCAAACAAACAATTTCAATCCCGTTTATTAGTTTCTGAAGAAGTTCATAACGAAATAAAAGATTCTATTGTTGTCAAAGATTTTATGCGTACGAATTTGCCAGGGATCGAAGGTCGAGTAACACTATACGAGATAGAAGATATTAAGTTTTCAGAAGAAGAGAGTTTAAAGTCTGAATTAGTTGAAGATGGTATTACTTGGAATAAAGGTCCTAAAATAGAAGTATTTGAAGAGACACCACAGCAGGTTGTCAAAATCAAAAGAGAAGATGTTCTAATTGTTAAAATAGAGCAAAAATTTTATGCATTAAATGATAAATGCCCCCATGCATTTCTTAGCTTAATTGGAAGTGATATTGACATTAAAAATGAAACTATTGCATGCAGATGGCATAAAAGTGAATTTTGTTATAAAACTGGAGAAGTTCGGGAATGGATGAAGTTAAGTAGTTTTCAGAAAATGCTAGGTAAGATGGGCTTAAATGCAGAAGCTCAAGAAGTTTCACAAATGGAGCAGTTGCCAATCGATGTTTATTCAACAAAAGAAAAAGATGGTTATGTTTGGATTGGTTTAAATAATTAATATGATAATAAGGTTTTAATCATGAAAGAAAATATAAAATGGACAAAACTAACTGATATAAAGAGTTTCGAAATAAAACCTCAACAATTAATAAAGGTAAAGCGTGATGAAATTCTAATTATTAAAGACGATACGAACTTTCATGCACTAAATAATAGATGTCCACATATGGGGCTTAGTTTGAATGCAAGTGAGTGTAATATGAAGGACAAGACAATTCATTGTAAGTTCCATTCAAGTTCATTTTCGTATAAATCAGGAGAAGTAAATGACTGGCTGAATATTAAAGGATTTGAAAAATTCATGGTTTGGCTTTATTCTAAATTTGATAAAGATGCCAAAGAGATGATGTCGATGAAGCCAGTCAAAGCTGAAGTCTTTAAAACTAAAGTCGAAGAAGAACATGTATGGGTTGGGATCGAGGACTAAGCTTGTTATTTTTTATTTAAATTAAATTAGGATAATTACTTAGACATGGCTGAAAATAATAATAAAGAGTTTACTGAAGGAAATATTCTTTGGAAAAATGTGGCAACCGTATCAAGTTTTGATAAAAAAGAACAACAGGTATTTAACGTAAATAAAAATGAAATACTTATTGCTAAAGTAGGTGATAAATTTAAAGCAATGCAAAGCAGGTGTCCTCACGCAGGTCTTTCAATGCTTGGAAGCCAAATAAACTCGGAAAAAGATCTTATTTTTTGCAAGTGGCATAATACCAGTTTTTGTTACAAAGATGGAAAAGTTGATAAATGGGTTGATGTACCACCTTATCAGAAAAAATTGGTTAAGGTTCTTGCACTATTTAGTAAGAAATTGAAGCAGATGGTCGAAATGCCTGCAACCCCAATAGAAATTTTTAAAATTCAAGTCATTGAAAAAAATGTGTGGGTTGGAATAGAGGTCGCAAATTAGAACGTTTCGGTACTTTGTTTTACTTTTAATTATTTCCTCATCATTAATCAACTGTAAAGATGTATGGTATGATAATAATCTTAAAGATATAGAAGATCTGTCTTTAATTCTAAATGCTCGAGGCGTTGAAGATAATGTTTGGGAAAAAAGAATCTATAGCTTTATGGAATTAAGATTTTTAGAACATAAAATTAATATTGTGAACAGCCAGATCCCCAAATTAGTTTTGGATGTTAATATAATAGATTCAAGAGTTGAGAAGACTTCTTCTTTTTTAGTGTCTTTGAGTTTATATAATTACAGTATATCTGAGCCAATGTATTATAAATCTATTGCAGATACATTAATTACCAAAAAGCTCATGACAAGCAAGGTTTTCTCCACTGAAATGATGGGGCAATCATCATCAAATAATTTATATAGAGATGTTGAAAAATCATTAAATAAATTAATCTCTATTTTTTTAGACCAATGGTATAGGGATAATCCTTTTAAGCAGTTTTAATCTTCTTCTTTTTAAATCTCTTCCTTTGAGATTGATTCAGGGTTATGTAAGTTTTCATGAAAGTCTAAATTTACCTTTATTAAAAAATATCCATGAACCAAGTCATTATTATATTAAATCTCTTGATTTTTTGTTTCGCCCAAGAAGTCACAAAAACTGTTTCCTTAAAAACAGGGAATAATTTAGCTGTGTTAAAATTTGAAGGATGGGGCATTTCTGAACCACTTACAGTGTATTTAACAGAGGAATTGCGTAAGACAATAAGAGGACTAGATATTTTTCAAGTCCAAGATAGAGGTATTACAAATGAGGTGGAAATTTTTTACCCTCGCAAAAAAGATTATTGGGCTTGCTGGAGTGAAGAATGTGCTCTTGATCTTGGTCGCAGACTGAACGTTAATTACATCATAGCTGGAAATATTCAAAAAAAGAACGGAGATGAATTCTTAATAAACGGACGTCTATTTTCAGTTGATATGGAAACATTGTTAAATGAATTTGCAATGAAGAGTAGTGGCATCACAGATAGCTTACTATTAGAAATGAAAAAAATGGCATACAATGTAAGTGGTTTACCTGTTCCTGATACACTTTCAGTAGGTTCGGATACATCTCAAATAGCTACCACTAGTGACTTAAACAGAAAAAGAAGCTGGTTTAAGCTTCCACCAATACCCAGTAAAATTAAAGCATTAATGATGTCAACAGCACTTCCAGGTAGTGGACAAATATGGGCACAAAAAAAACTTCCGGGATATGGTTTTATGGGTACTGAAGTAACTTTAGGGACAGCAGCATTAATTTCTTATATACAATATCAGCAAGCATGGGGAGACTTTGAAAAAACGTATAATTCTTATCAAAATGGGACAGATCCTCATGATTTAATTGAAATTAGACCGGATGTTATTAGGTACGCATCCGATACGCGCAGATATAATTCTTTTATGAGAAATATCAGAAGCGTTGGAGCTTCTATTTGGATATTTAATATGTTTCATGCTTATTTGGTTGCCCCTAATGATGATTTTTTTGATGGAGAGTATTTTTTTGATTTAGAATATCAACCAGAGATTAACCAATTTCAGTTTAATGTTAATTTTTAATCAATATAAATACTTAATTCTAATTCTAGTTCTTCTTTTCTCATGTGAAGAAGCAGAGTATACATTAGATAACCCTCTAGATCCTACTAATATGGACTTGGCTCCGCCGGCATTGTTTTTTCATCCACCAGAAATAAATGTAAAACTTGATACGGTCGTTGCAGTTGAGCTTTATGGTCTTGAATTAGAGCCTTCAGCAGCAGCACATTTAAAAATTAAATATGATTGGGGTATGTTACAATATGACTCCACGAAATCGAATTCCTTTTTTGCAGGTAATAACAACCCAGTTGTAATAGATGTACCCGGTCAAGGCTTATTAGATATCTACTTATACTACTTACCAGATTTAATTGCAGATCAAAACGAAGGTGGTACTTGGTCACTAGCAACAATATATTTTACAACCTATGCTGAAGGTGAGTCTGACCTAGAATTTGACACTGAGATTACAATCTTAAGAGATGCTAACAATGAGCCTGTATTAATCAATGAATTTGGAATGGGTAAGGTGAACATTGATTAAAATTTTAATATTTGGCATCTATTTAATTACTGCAATTAATGCACAGCAGAATAATAGTTATAACTTTGATTCAAATGGTATAAATGAGGATTATGTAATAGTTCTTTCGGACCCACAGAATCAAGCTACCTCAGGTATTACTCTAGAAGCATGGGTTTTTCCTAATGCTGAACCTGCGCTTGATGATATGAGTAGTATTGTTTCTTATTTAACCTTCACTTCTCCAACAGAAGAATCTGGGTATGGGTTTTTCTACAAGTCTGGTAAATGGCGTTTTGTTGTTGTAGCCGAAAATGATACAGATGTTTTTTCTCAAATAGACTCTTGGCCAGGAATTGAAATTGAAGCAGAAACATGGACGCACATTGCAGGAACCTATGATGGCACAATTGCAAGAATTTTTAAAAATGGTGTTGAAGAATCAAGCTATAACACTCCTGGAGGAGCAATCGTCTGGGATAATATAAACTCAGATCTGTTTATCGGAAAATGGATTGATGACAACACCTCTTATCATGGTTTTATTGATGAGGTTCGGATTTGGGAGATTGCAAGATTAGGATCAGAAATACAAAACTCTATGAATGCAGTAATTAGTCAAGACCAGTCAGGTTTAATTGGATATTGGAATTTTAATGATAACCAATCATTCACTGTTTCTAGTCAAGTTGATGGCGGTACCGCAGGGTTATTAAATAATAATGGAAATGGAGGTTGGGCTACAGATGTATTTGCAGGTGGAAGTGATAACTGCTTTGATTTAGAAATAACAGAAGCAGATTTTCCTTTTAGTCATTTGGCTGATCTTACCACAGAAGATAGTGACTGGAATCAAAGCACCTTTCCTTATCCTGGAGGAGGATCCCACCCAAATAATGCAAATGGAGCTGATTTTACTTACAAGCTAACTTTGTCGGAACCAGCGGTTATTTATGTTACTACTTGCGATCAATTAACTAATATTGATGTTCAGATTGGAATTTATACAGAAGATTGTGACTCTTCATCCTGGATATTTTTTCAAGATGACTCGAACTCACCTATTTATTATCCAGATGGAACAAATGAGTTATTCTCATTTGAATGTATTTCTGGATATGTAACCCAACCATATTATGCAAATATGCTACCAAAGATTGAGTGGGATGCAGGGGTTTATTACATTGTGGTGGATGATCGTGGTGGTACGCCTGGAACTGGTAGTGTTAAAACTTGGATGGGGTATTCACTGATTGTTGATTCTACTACGACATCTGATGATTATTCTGAAATTAATTATCATTTTAGTGAAGGAGTTTATGGGGGAGACTATGCAGATGTATATAATGCTGGTGGTATTGCACTTGATCCGGAAGACTATAGCTTAGAAATAAATTCAAATGGTGGTACTGCTGATCAAGCGGATATTACATCCCTATCTAATTTAGCGGGAGGTTTGCTAGCTCCCGGAGAAGAGAATATTAAAATAAATATTAACTATCCAGATACACCCAGTGGATCAGAATTAGTAACAGTGGGACCAGCATCGGTATCTTCAATATTTAATAGTGTAGGCATCCCTTTATTGGACGTAGACGGAATTACTATTGCACTAATTGATGCTTTAAGTCCTATAATAAATTCAAGTTTTCCAGAAAATAATCAAGAAAATATAGAGCAGAGTGTTAGTCTCACACTTACTTTTACAGAAACAGTTAGAGCATCTGATAACAGCAATATCACTGATGTAAATGCATCTTCTTGTTTTAAATTGAAAAATATGACCACAGATGAGGTATTACCCTTTACTATTACTACATCAGATAATATTACGTTTACTCTTAATCCAAATGATGATTTTCCAGAGTACACTTTTATTAGCTTAGAAATTCTTTCAGTAATTGAAGATTTAAATGATAATTCTTTTGTGAATAATACGATTCAATTCAGGACACAAGATATCTCTCCTCCTTTATTTATCAATGAAAGCACCATAGCATTAACTAATGAATATGTGATAATTAATTTCACAGAAGGTGTTTATGGAACTGAGTTTGGTACAGGGCCACTGGAATCAGCAGATTTAGAATTATCATATAATATAGGCGAAGGAGGAGATTGCTTAGGTGTTAACTTGATTGGACTAAAAAATAGTAGTGGAAATCCTTTGGTAGGAGGAGAATCAGTTGTACGAGTATTAATCAGTCCTAGTTCGTCTCCTAATGGTCAAGAAACATTATTTTTTTACGCAGTCGATGAGAATTCTATTTTTGACTTAGCAGGTAATGCTTTACTAACTGGAAGCTCCCCTGAAGTTTCACTCAATGTCTCTGCAAAAATTAATAATATAAGCCTTCCTGATAGCAATGAATATGCAGATATTCAATTTTCTGTTGGCGTCTATGGAAACTCCTCACGAACTATACCTGTAAATATGTCTTCTTTTAGTTTTGACTTTATACAAAATGAAATAGATGGTGGAAATGCCTCTAGTATGATAATAAACTATTTAAAAAATACTGAAAATGAGAATTTATCTGGTGGAGAAGAGGTTATTCGTATTTTTATGTCTCTTGATTCTTTACCCTCAGGTGTTGAAAATGTTATTTTTTATCCGAGTACAGATAATAGTATATATAGTTTTTCTGGAGTACCTGTGCCAGTGGGTGAGAAAGATACTGCAACTTTTAACGATCAATTACCCATAACAAGCTTTGCCACGATAAACGATGGCGATGTAAATATTGATCAAAATGATCCAATATCAATTCAATTCGATGATGCGATATGGCTTCCGGGACCTCCAGAGAAAAAAGCAACAAAAGAAGACTTAGATGCTTTATTTCTATTACAAAATCAAACAAACGACTCAGATTATCTGATAGGTGAAGACTACGTTACTGTACTTGATACTATAAATAATATCTATTCTATTTATCCATTAGAGCCATTTGAAAGTGAGGATTCAATATCATATTTATTTACTGGAATGGTACAAGATATTTCAGGAAATCAAATTGAATTAAATTATTCTGCCACTTTTGTAATTCAAGATTATGTACCACCGCAAATAAACAATAGTACTTTAGCCTTAGATGATTCATATTGGGATTTATATTTTGATGATGCTTTATTTAGTAATGTAGATGCAACAAACCCTATAACATCAGAAGACTTTAATATTTCAATTATTCCCAATGATAGTGAAGTTGATTCAATATCTGTAACAAGCGTAACTAAAATAGATGGGAACTTTTTAATTGGAGGCGAAAGTATCCTTCGTTTAAATTTAGCTTATAATAGCTCACCTTCTGGAAATGAGTTTGTTACATTAAGCTTGAGCCAAAGTGCTCAGGTTTTTGATGAGTCTGGTAACCAAATGGAATCGAATTCTTTCATTGCACAAGATACTCTTTATGATGTTCTGCCTCCAAGTATAACAAGTATTTCTTCTTCAACGTCAATTGACTCTTTATTAGTGTTATTCAAAGAAAGAACTTTGCAATATAATTTTAATGAAAAGATCAAATCGTTGAGTTATTCTATAACTTCTAAACATATTGATTCTATCAGCGTTATTTCTGTTATTTCGGATAGTTCTGTAAGCTTAACGTTGGAACCTCCATTTGCGAGCTTTGATTCGATAACAATAAATTTTGATGAGATAAAAGATACAAGTGATCTAACAACTGTCGATATTGCATATACATATCTAACACCGATGCTTGGAGATTATAATTTAGATACCTCCGTTAACTATTTAGATTTATCAGATTTAGTAAATAATTGGAAAATTTCTAATATGGAATATGAACTAGGACCATTCATAGGAAATGCTCCTCATTTTATTTCGAACCCCGATAGTAAATTTGATATTGAAGATGGAATGGCCTTTATGAAAATGTGGTCATGGTATCAACAAACATATGGTGAAATAGTTAATGAAGCTCAGCAAATTGGTTTACCGCTTCAAATTTTCTTTAATGATGATACTTTGATTATTGTAATTGAAGAAAATATTTCAGCGGGTCAATTTCAGTTCAAATATGCAAATTTAGAGGATCCACCATTAACGTTTGAAAATAAAAAATCGAATGGAGGTAGTTTGTTTTTAGATAGTCATTCAAGTAAAAAAGGGTTTTCAATAATTGAGTTTGCCCGAGAAAATATTGATTTAAAAACGGACACTATTAAAATTGAATATGATGAGAAAAATAAAATTAACTTATTTTATGAGTTAGCTAGTTCGGAAAAAGAAACGATACAAAGAGGCTCTGTAGAATTTGATCCTTCATTATTTCCGGATAAACTTCTCTTAAGTCCTGCTTTCCCGAACCCTTTCAATCCAGTAACAACTTTACGTTTTGATATACCCGAAACAATAAATTCAAATGTTGTTCTTCTTAACATATATGATATAAAAGGGCGGAGGGTAAAAAAACTGGCTGACGGCTCTATGCTTCCAGGAATACATCATGTAAAATGGGATGCCACACAGTTTTCATCTGGAGTCTATTTTGTAAAATTAACCTATGATAATCAGAGTAGGACTCAAAAATTAATTCTATTAAAATAATATAAAAATGAATCCTATTGTAGATATAGCACCATTTTCAATCACCTGGATTATTGGTATTATCGCTGTTATTGTCGCGATCATATTAATTATCCAATTTGCAATTCGGGTTCCTCCAGATACTCGAAGAATACTCTCCATTACATTGGGTATGATTTTAATTTTAAGAGAACTATGGAAAAATTGGTATATCTTTAATTTAGGTATTTGGGAATTAAAAACTGCTTTGCCATTACATTTATGCGGGATTTCAGCAATACTTGCCGGTATAATGCTTTTTAAAACCTATCAAAAAGGTTTTGAGTTTTTAGCATTGATCAGTTTAACTGGTGCTTTGCATGCAATCTTAACCCCTCAATTAAATCATGGTGCATCCCTAGTTCAATTGGTTGAATATTATATTGGCCATGGTGGAGTAATTTTAGTTCCGATATATCTAGCAATCGTTGATGGATACAGAGTTAAAAAGAATGCCTGGCGTAATGTTTTTATTTATTGTCAGGTACTTTTACTCTTCATAGGAATGATTAATCTTATTTTAGATGCAAATTATATGTATTTATGTGAAGTACCAATTGTTAATAATCCTCTTATAATTGGCTTGTGGCCATGGTATATAATTGGTTTCGAAATATTTGGTTTAGTTCATATTTTATTTTTTTATTTTCTTTTTAGAATGTTAAAACCTTTACCATATTAAAATTTTAACTTCTACTGGAACTATGAAAACCAATCAAAATCAAAACCAATTCCTATTAGATACGAATATTACGTTCTTAAACCATGGTTCTTTTGGAGCTTGTCCAAAACCTGTGTTTGAAAATTACCAGGAATGGCAAATTAAATTAGAAAGACAACCAGTAAAGTTTCTCACAAAAGATCTTTACAAAGGTTTAAAAAAATCAAGAGAGTCCGTATCCAATTTGATTGGGTGTCGACATGATGAAGTGGTCTTTTTTCAAAACCCAACTAGTGCCGTGACAAATGTAATTCATAATTTAAAGCTTAAAGAAGGTGATGAAGTTTTAATGACGGACCACGAATATGGCGCACTAATAAGGTCATGGTCGGAATGGGGAAAAAAAAATAATATAAAGATCAAACAGCATGAAATTTCATTGCCTTTGATTTCAGAGGATCAATTTGTAAATCAATTCTTAAAAAGTATCACTAAAAAAACAAGAGTTGTGTTCATATCAGAAATCACTAGTGCGACAGGTTTAATCTTTCCTATTCACCAGATTATTAATTTTGCTAGAAAAAAAGGAATTATTACAATAGTTGATGGTGCTCATGTCCCTGGGCATATTGATATAAATGTACAAAAATTAAAATGTGATTTTTATACTGGGGCAGTTCATAAATGGTTGTGTGGAGCTAAGGGTTCTTCATTTCTTTTTGTTAGAAAAGAAATGCAGAAGTCAATGAATCCAGTTATCTATAGTTGGGGTAAAGATGGTGATGATCCTGAAACATCTTTATTTTTACAAGATTTTCAATGGCAAGGGACTAGAGATATGTCCGCTTTCTTATCAATTCCATTTACAATCGAATATTTTAAAAAAAATATTTTAGAAAGTAGAGAGGAATGTCGTGTTATGAGTTTTTACGCATATCAGCAGTTCAAAGAGATTTTTAATACAGAACCATTGTTTCATAATTCTGCTTGGATTGGTCAAATGGTCTCTTATCCTTTACCAAATAACATAAACAAAGATATTAAATCAATACTTATGGATAAGTATAGAATAGAGATACCTGTTTTTACATGGAAAAACCGTCTTTTTATAAGAATTTCTATTCAAATTTATAATGATAAAAATGATGTTGATTATCTAATGAAGGCATTGAAAACTATTTGCTATATTTAAAAGCAAATAAATATTATTTATGAAGTATCTCATTATTCTACAACTTTTTTTATCTATTGGCTTTGCCCAAAGAATCCAACTTTTTACTAAGACGGATGATATTTTCACCTCTGCTAACCGTTTTTCAGTTAAAAATAGAAAAGTAATATTTTGGGAAGATGACTTAGTTCTAATGACGGTGCCTATTAAAAACCTCGTTGAAGTTCGTTATTCAGAAAAATCATATTCTTATATAGGGACCCCATGTATCTACCTTGGGGCTCTCTCTCTTTCTGCTGCCGCTGCATTATCAGTTGCTGGACATTTGGAAGCTCTTGATTTAACACAAGGTCAACTTGTGAGCATAGTAGGTGGAGGAGTAGTGGTTTATTATTTTGGAAAGATGTTAAAATTATTGGGTGGTCGCTTTGGTAACGATATAGTTTATGAAGATTTTGATAGATTAGATCGCTCTACAAAAAATTTAATCTTAGAGTCTATAAGTTTAGATATGCAAAAAAAAGAGAAACAAAGTCAATTTATGTATGGTCCTGAAGGAAAAAAGAAAGAGTTAAAGTTCTCTTGGCAAGGAAAGAAGCCATGGAAGAAAAAGTATAAACCAAAAAGGAAAATCATAAGATTTTCTTTCTTTTAAGTTATATATGCAATGTATCATATCTGCTTTAAAATCTGAATCGCAACCCATCATAGATTCATTTGGATTGAAAAGAAACAACTCTTTCCCCTTTCCTGTTTACCAAAATCAAAATATTTCTCAATTAATAGTAGGAGTTGGAAAAAAAAATGTTGAGCAAAGAATATCTTCATTTTTTGACTATTATAAATCTAAAAATATGTACTTCATTAACATTGGTATTGCAGGTGGAGGAAAAGCTAATTCAAAAATAGGTGAATTATATTTAATTAATAAAATCATAGATAAACAAACCAAAAAGCACTTTTTCCCAGATATCCTCGCTAACTCTACAATAGATGAACATTCAATCACAACTGTCAATCAAAGTGTTTCCAATGGAGCAGGATCTTACACAACTTTAGTGGATATGGAAGCTTCTGCTATTTATCAAGCATGCATGAAAAGAGTAGCAACTCACCAAATTTCATTTTTAAAAATTGTTTCTGATTATATGGATGAGGACATGTTTGCTTTAAATAAGAGGATGATTCAGTCATTAGTGATGAATAAAATAGAAGTTATTAGAACATATATTGAAAAACAAAATAATATTCAAAAATCAAAAAAATCTATTTTAACTAATGAAGATGAGGATTGGATCAACTCTACTAAAATATTATTGAATTTATCTGAAACTCAATTTTACAAAGTTAATTCTCTTTTCAAAGGATATAGACTAAAAAATTCATCTAAGAAATTTGAAAAAAACATATTTGACAAACCAAAATCAAAAAAAGAAAGAAACCAATTATTTAAGAAAATCTGTGAAAAACTTTCAGCCTAATTTCTCTCATATTTACATAGAAGAAAGTGCCAAAAATTATCCGCTGTCAAAATTGGCCATTGAAAAATTTTCTAAATCAACTATTATTGAAATAAATCATTATAAAGATGTTTTCAATAGGCCTAATCAAGATTTTCAGATTCAAAAATCATCGATGAAGCTTATTCTTGCAAAAAAAACTGCACCGTTTCTTTATCCGGCATCAGAAATGGTACAAGAATTTGGCTCTCCTAATGTGTTTTATAATACGCCTATCTTAAACTGTTTATACAATTGTGATTATTGTTTTTTGCAAGGAATGTACAATTCTGGGAACATGGTTGTTTTTGTTAATGAAAATGACTTTATGGGGGAAATAACCGAGAAGATGAAATCATTGGATATCATAAAGAACCCAATGATTGTTGCAATCTCATATAATACCGATATTATGGCTATGGAAAATATTTTACCCTTAGCATCTAGATGGATTGATTTTGCTAGGAATCAAAAGCATTTAGTCATAGAAATAAGAACTAAAAGTGCACTTTTCTCACTAATTGAAAAGCTAACCCCATCTAAAGAAATAATACTGAGTTGGACTTTATCTCCGGATATAATTTCTTCAAAATTCGAATCTACTTCTCCACCATTTAAACGGAGATTGAGTTCAGCGAAAAATGCAGTAGAAAAAGGTTGGCAAGTTCGATTATGTTTTGATCCAGTAATTTTATTTGAAGGTTGGTTTGAGATATACACAGCTTTTTTCAAGGAAGTATTCAGAGAGATAGACCCTAAGAAAATTAGAGATGTCACCGTTGGAGTTTTTAGAATGAATAAAGATTTTTACAAAAGAATTAAAAAAAGGGAACCATCATCTGAACTATTTTATCAGGACTACGAAATTAAAGATGGTGTTGTTTCTCTTGAAAAGAAAGTTCGAATAAATTCTCTTAAAAAAGTAAAAAACGTTTTAAATAAATATCTTTCTGAAGATAAAATCTCAGTATGGATGTAAAGGGAAGATACTACAAAGTTTAAAAATTGGCTTTCTGTTGTTGATTATTAGTTATGTTACTTTAAAAATTTCATTTAAAAAAAGGTGTATGAAATGAGCTTTAAACTAATTTTATTTATTGTTGCTATCGTTTTTATAATTGGATCATTATC